>ENA-OSET01005182-OSET01005182.1-sediment-metagenome-genome-assembly--contig:-NODE-5182-length-11143-cov-21.348816_pt1 | contig 11143 bp, 11 predicted proteins | sample MGYA00237882_ERZ534229 | MGnify/ENA primary metagenome ERZ534229 (study PRJEB26408, sample SAMN06266212) | sediment metagenome | isolation source: Hudson Canyon methane seep mesocosm | place...
CAACTTATAAACAGCATGGTCGTCACTTAAATCCAACCACCTGGCTACCGGACTATCATAAGTAACCAATCGATCACTAACAACCAACCCTTCTTCGGGGATAGCCTGTGCAGCCTCCCAGTCATACAACAAAAAGTCAGGTAAGTTATTTTCATCATTTAAATAAGGCGCAATAGAAAAAGAACCAATTGCATCTTTATCCATTTTTAAAGGTGAATTCCCTAGCTCACTGTTATTAACCAGGCATTGATTATCTTTTGCAGTAGAACATGTGGGCATTGACCACTGAACTGATCCATTGTCTTCAATACATATTGCATAAGGCATTCTACCTTCTAATTCTTTAGAAACTCTGGCATCAAGAAAGACACCTTTAGCACCTGCTTCAATTAAACGCTCTGTTGCTCTTGCAAACAAAGGCAATGCTTGTTTTCTTCCTACACTGTAGGGCACATTATCATCAAGAACAACAATACCAGTATGCTTCCATTCTGTTCGGTGCTGATAGACAGTCGCAGAATCATGAATCCAATAGTCAAGCTTGTTACCAAAGCTATAATCTATCAAAAAGCCAACAAAGAATGCACTACAGGCACAAAGCAGTAGCAAACTTTTCTTAATCGACATAATAAGCACTCTGAACTCTACAAGTCAGCCTTGAATAACACTTCTTTTGTCGATTTGGGGTACATTGCTGATCTAATTACCGCCTCTAAACAGTCAAATAACACTTGTTTATCTAACTTATTTGATGTTGTTAACTCGATATCACTAACGACAGCCTCTTGAACAACCCAGTTAACTGTCATCGTTTCCTTTGTATCGTTAATTTTTTTACACAATTTTAATTCTGGTTTTATTGCCTCAAGTATTTGTTGTTTATCTAAAATGACAGATTTAGCTTTAAGTAAGTTCTTTATATCTCTCATTTTGACAGAAGTCGTTCTCTCAACCTGTTTGGTTTTGGTGGATTTATCTGATTTTATAAAAGATAGCGCACACAAAACCCCTCCTTTTTCACCATTTATACCATCACAACTTAATTTATTATCAACCCATCCAGTACAGTTGCTTAGTTTAGATTGAGAAAGCCAGGGAAGCAGCATATCTGAAAATTCCAGCCTTAAACTGTTCATCGTTCTATTCTGGCATATCATTTGAAATTCAGAGCCCTTGAACTTACTGGTGTTTGACTTTAACCAAAGCCTACCCTTTGGTGAAAGATCAAAAACTGTTCCAATTGATACATATGGTTGATCCTGGCAATCATTCATTTCCATACTAACACCAGAACTTCTATTGCTTTGTAATTGCATAACACCGCACTCTAAAGCATTCGCCTGATAACTCATTAAGAAAAAAACACCCGTCATTAAACAACAAATGATTCTTTTTATATTTTGACTATATCGTTTCATCATACCCACCTTTACTAAACACTTAGATAAATTTAACCCGTCCCCAAAAACCAGTCAAATTTATTAAAAATCATATACAAGCTTATTAGAGAATTAGTATTAATTCGTTTACTATACAATAAACTTTAATGCGACAGCCCTGCACCTCTCTCATGTCAGATAAAACAACACATATTGAAGACTCCGATGAAACCTTAATCAGTTCTGGTGTCAAAAGTAGTCTCACTGAAGATTCAGCTGAACAATCAAGCAATTTGTCTGAATCAGGAAATCGATTAAAAAACCGCTTTGAACTACTTGAATCCATAGGTTCCGGCGGGATGGGCACTGTCTACAAAGCAATTGATAAACGTGACATTGAAGCCGGCAATAGTTCATTTATTGCCATAAAAATCATAAACGACCAATATAAAAATGACCCCGAACTATTAAAGGCTTTACACAATGAAGCAAGAAAAACGCAATCCCTAGCTCACCCAAACATTATTACTGTTTACGATTTTGACCGTGACCAGGATACTGTTTTCATGACAATGGAGTTCATCGACGGTACCTCTCTAGACAATATCATCAAAGCCAACCCCAACGGGATGCCTATTGCTGACGCACTAAATATCATTTCAAAAATGTGCCAGGCACTGATTTATGCCCATAGCCAACACCTGATCCACTCTGATTTTAAACCTAGTAATGTCCTAATCAGCAATGACAATCAAGTAAAAGTATTTGATTTTGGCATCGCCAGGCTCACCAGCATGACTATTTCCAGAAGCTTTGACCCTGGAGTACTAGGTGGTTTAACACCCAGCTATGCTAGCCTCGAAATGCTAAACAGAGAAACACCATCACCTCGTGATGACACTTATGCTCTAGCCTGTATAACCTACGAATTACTTAGTGGACATCACCCCTTTAATAGAAAAAGTGCCGATATTGCACAAAAAAACAATTTAAAACCAGCCAAAATAAAGTCTTTAAATAACAAACAATGGAACACACTTAAACGCGCACTAAGTTTTAATAAAAAAGAAAATATTCAAGATATCAATACATTCCTACAAGGAATAACATTAAGTAAAAAACGCTCCCCTTATATTATTCCAACCATTGCACTATTTTCTATCGCACTGACTGCTTTCATCTTTAACTATGTTTACCTAAATACTCAGCAATCAACTGATAAAAACCAAGAAAAATCAAAACAAGCCATCTCAGATACCATAGCCAAGCCCGCCAGTAATCCACAGCAAGCATTAAAACAGGCAGCAACAGAAATCACCAAAGAAGCAGGTGCTATCAAAATTTGGACAGCAAAAAATAAATACAAAGTTGGTGAGCAACTTCAGCTTAATTTCACTGTAGACAGGGCGATTTATGTTCGCATAGCATCAATAAACTCCTTAGGAAAAGTTGTCGCTCTTTTTCCTAACCCATATCAAACACAAAGCTATTGTAAGCCAGGTACTGTTTACCAGATTCCTCCTAAAAATACTGAATTTACTTTGGATATTGGAGAGCCCAGAGGGGAAGACATGATTATTGCACTAGGTAGCAGCAACCCCATTCCTGATCATGCTCTCAATATCAATCAAACTGGAAAAATCATGGATAGCAAATTAAGAGCATCTCTCATTCAATCGCTAATTACATACACTGTTAACTAGGAAAGATAACATTGAGCACAAAGGTTACAGTACCTGTTACTCTGCAATTATGACAGTGAAGTGACCTCCCTTACTGTCATAAAGATGAAGTACGCCATCTACAACTTCCCCGCTGACATATGTCTTATTTCCATTACTGGCTATTCTATGTCCATTAACAATATTTTTGCTTTCAACATTCACCACAAAACGAACATACTTGGCATCTGCATAACCTTCAATCTGATACTGCTCAATAGTTTTAGGTTTTGTTACATGTTGTTTAATTGGTTTTTTTTTATGCCCAGAATTACTTTCTACCAACGACACATCAGCTAAGCTAATATTCAAGTAAACAAATAATAAACAAATAACCGATACTTTTTGCATTAATTTTTACCTTCAAGCAACTAAACTCATTACAACATCACCGTTATTCACCCGTTACAATCTCACCTAAACCAGATGTTTTTTTAGAGATTTTTTGCGGTTTTCCATAAAAAACAATATCACCCACGCCTGAAACTGTTACATCCAGTTCCTTATTTGCAGTTACTTGTATGTCAGCAGCCCCCTGAGCATTAATCGTCACAAAATCGGCCGCTAAAGACTTTGCCCTCACATCGCCAGTACCATTAACATTTAACACTAAACGAGAAACCTCTCCATCGGCATACAGGTCGGTGCTACCTAATAAATTCAAAACCAGGCTAGGCAACTTTATTGATGCCAATTCAATGTAACTGGCTCCACTTATTGTCATCGATTCGACTTCAGGTGCCGATATATTAATGTCAATCGGAGATTTGCTACTATATGATTTATTTATTGCAAGGTTAAGACTGTCATTTATTACTTCTGTGATAACAAAATTAATTAGATTATCATCTCCGGTTATTTTAATAGCGGCTTTGCCTTGTCTAAATTTTATATTAAAAACACCCGAGCTATTAATAGAGTGAAATTTACTAACAGATCTGCTAATCGTTTTTTTTACACCAGAACCCTTTGTTACCGTTCCTGGACTATTAATATCTTGCCCATTAATAACAACTTTGCCAATAGAAACGCTATTATCAGATGAAAACCATGTCTGTGAAATGGCATTTGAATAATAAAAAGTCAGAAAAATCATTAAACATAAAATACGCACAATCAACTCTCCAATTTATTATTCAAATAACCTCTGAAACAACCTGTAAGTAAGCTTTCAGTCCCCCGCTTTGAAAAAGAGGGAGGTGAACGGTTACATCTATAATTAAGGTGCTTTTCTAAATTGCACACGCCTGTTAACACCCGCTGAAGGGTTGACGCCTGCTAATGGTTGGCTTTCCCCCAAGCCTGTAACAAACATTCTATTTGAAGCAATACTGAAATTATTCATTAAATATTTTTTTACAGACTGAGCTCTTCTTTCAGATAAATACTGATTGTAGTTTTCTGAACCACCCGCATCAGTATGCCCTTCTATCAGTAACCGTTCACTCGCAAAGTTAGGTAAACTGAGCATACGTCCAATTTCATTCAAAAAAGGTTTCGATTCATTGAGAACTTCTGCCGAATTATATGCAAACTTAATAGGTAATCCAATAGTCGAACCCTGCTGTGGTTCTGCAACAACTGGCTGTGGAGCGCTTTGTGGCTTACCAAAGCTTATTGAACGCATTTTAATACCCGCTGGTTTGGTATTAGACACTTCATCAGGCTGTTTGGAAAATAAAATCCCCCCCATCTCCTCTGCAGATGGTGCGTTACCTGAATACATTTTCACACCCTGAGCATACACAACATTGCCATAGCCAAAAAATACGACTATTAAAAAACCCACTATTTTTTTAGAAAAAAACATAACTTAACCTCTCTTTTATCACCTCAAAATTACACTTTGAGGTTTTATTTTTTAAATTTCCAAGCTGTTACTTTTTCGACCAGCGTATTACTTTTTCATTCTTATCGAAAAAAACAATTTGTGTTTGGTACTCCCAGGTTCGCCATTTATCCCAGCCTTTATCCATTGCTGTCCCTGTACAAGACCAGCATGGTCGGCCCCAGGATGCACGAACCTGATCGGGTGTCATTCCTACAATTAAAACGCCTTCAGTAATTATTTTAATCATCTGGGCATTCCATTCAGGATGCTCTTCTATAATTTCTGAACGTCTAACAGGAGGAGATTCACAAGCAAATAAATTAAGCAACAATATATATAAAATGACTTTTTTCATCAATTTCTCCCTTTATTAGTGGATAACAATGTCTGATCCTACTCTAACAGGGTATATAGACATTTTAGTTTCATCAAATTGCCCTTCTGCGGTAAAAAACAAATTCTCTGCAGCTATTGGATTTCTACTTGCGATCGCCCTGATCTTATCGGTTCCACTAGGCCCTCCAATATCCAAAGTAAAATCCGCTGATCGAGGAGGCACTTGATAAGTAACCCCCGGTTTACAATAATTATCGCTTTGATAAACATTCGGGAATAAAGTGGAAATTTCACCACTCGAATTAATCACAACTAGGCGAACAAACATTGGCTTATCAACTGAGAAGCTAACAATCATTTTGTCACCAATATTAAAATCAGTCTTATTTGTCCATAATGTTAAATTACCATCATCAACTAGAGGTGCAAGTACTTGCTGTTGATTAGCCAGCATCGCCCCTTGGGGTTGAACATAAGCAACCGAAGTCTCAGGCATTATTTTTCTTCTATGTTTCGTTTTATGATCAACAGGAACATTTTCAAACAAAGCCAAATAAGTCGCTTGATCGACACCTGCTTTTGGCAAGCCATTTTTACTTGAAAACTCTTGCAAGGCTTTCTGAGTTAAGCTATCAAGCTGACCAGTCAGTTGTACTGAATAGCCATATAAGTGCAAATAAGATTGCATAGTCACTATCTTTTCAGATTCAGACATATCATAAAAATCAGTCAACACTTGATCAATAACGATCTCATCTCTTTGACCTCCTGGTAGCAATCGCCAATAGGGTAGTTTTTGATATCGTCCTACCAATTGCGCCATACTTAATTGAACTAATAAGCGTACGGCGGCATGCCTACCTTGAACTTTCTTTATCGTACCTTTTGCCCCAAAAGTCACACTCTTTATAGTAAAGGCAAAGCTATCTTCTTTAATGGCTTTATGTAATTTGATTCCGTTAACTGCCTGAATTCTTGGAATTCCCGCCAGCGTTTTAAAATCAATTAAATTAAAATCCAGTGTCACTTGGGCTAATGAACCTTTATTCTGATCTTCAAAACTCAGCCCATAATCACCTAATGTTGCTTCAATTTCTGACGAATCCCCTTTCGTTACCAGTCCACGGTCAAACTCAGTAATACCTCCTGAAACAATCACATCAGGAATTAACTTATTCTCAAAGCTTGAATACCCTGTATTAACAGATGCAGCCAAAAAATCCGGGTCATAAGGAATAAAAGTGACATTGCCTCCTACCCCATTAAGCGTACTCTTTACAATTTCGGTTATATCGCGAGGGATTTCAGCACTGGTTGCCACCGAAGTTCCAGTATTATCAGCAATATTTTTACTCATTATATTGAGAGAAGATGTCCCATAAATAACACTCATCATCCCCAGCTTTCTAATAGCATCCTCATAAATGGTTAACTTTGCTTCAGGTAAAGTCGCATTTAAATCGACATCCGCATTTTGAGGACTTAAACCACACGCCCCAAGTAACAGCACAACCCCAAAAGACAAAAAACCAGAACGAATTTTATTAACCATTATTTTATTCATGAATTTCCTATACATCAGAATTATTATTTACCACAAACAGCTGTTGTTCCCTTGTTTGTGCTTATGTTATACACTTCCTTAATCTTGCTGCCAGCGCCTATAATTATGTTTCCTGAACCACAACTACCCGATTGAGATTCTCCCCCCCCTGACTTATTATCGGCCTTAGCTTTAGCCAAACCTTTCCTTGTTATAAATTGAACATTTTTACCTAAATCCAAACCATCATCTATTTTTGTATCAATTCCAATGCCGTCATCTAAATCATTTGCATAGACATGACTTGTCACCAAAAAAAGTGTGATTAACCCTATTCGAAAAATCATCTTACCTCCAACCTATACAATTGATGTCCTTCCCTAAAAAAAGAGGCCTACTGTTTTACCCAGAAGGCCTCTTTTATTTATTACCAAAGAAGCGTTTCTACTGGATATCTACAGAACCAACATTAGCGGTATTGTCTTTACCAATAGCAATCGCTGCATTACCTTTATTGATTGATTTATTAAGAATAATGCTTTTATTCACTGTTGAATCTTTAATCGCAACAGACCCTACATTAGCCACATTACCTTTACCAATGGCAATCGCTGCATTACCTTTGTTAATTGATTTATTAAGAATAATACTTTTGTTCACTTTTGAATCTTTAATCGCAACAGACCCTACATTAGCCGCATTATCTTTACCAATGGCAATCGCTGCATTACCTTTGTTGATTGATTTATTAAGAATAATACTCTTCTCCACTTTAGACTCTGCTAACGCAACAGTTGAACCTAACGCGACAACAGCACTCATTGTGATTATAATAATTTTTTTCATTGTGACACCCTTGTTTTTATAGTTGATTTTTGATAGTAACTCTTTTTAACACCTAAAACAATACATTCTTCGTAACATCTAAATATCTCAATTTACTGATATAACATATCCTTTTAGCTTAAAAAAGTTGTAACGTTTTTCTAAAAACGTGACTCTATCTTACAAACTTAAAAACAAAATGTATGTGGTTTATTTCCCGATATTTTGTGACTTATTACCCAACGAAAAAGTCACCAAGACAATGGAAGTGTCTTATGTATTGTAATCACCTTATTTTCAATCGATATATAGCCACCACTCTCTAAATCCCTGATAATTCGACTCACCATCTCCCGTGAGGAACCTATACGCAATGCTATATTTTTATGCGTTAAAGACCGGTCAACCACGCTAAGACCTTCTTTATTCGTTTCTGATAAATCAGTAAGTAGTAAGGTAAACCGGTGATAAACATCTAATAGAGCAAAGCTTTCCACTTTATCAGTTAAGTCTCTAACCTTTACACATAAATGATTAATAACATTAGACAAAACAAAAGAATTATTTTTCATAATTTGAAATAAATCCATCTTATTCAGCATAAAAAGAATACTATCTGTTGTAGCAATGATATTAGCTGATACGGGCTCTGAATCCAGCAAAGACAACTCTCCAAAGTAATCCCCCTGTCCTAATGATGAGAGAATTAACTCTTTCCCTGTTTCAGTTAAAATAAAAACATCAACACAACCTTCCTTAAGAATATAAATCGATTGGTTTTCATCTCCTTTTGAAAAAATCAAGGTATTCTTTTTAACAAATTTTGTTTTAATGCTTTTACAAAGAAGATTAAACTCATCTGCTGTTAAGCCTTTAAAAATATCAATATTCTTTATTATATTACTGGTATCCATTGTCTACCCTCGAACAACAAACTGATTGCATTGAAAAACATGAACTACTATAAACCATTACTTGTTTTTTTATTTTTCTGTTCTACAGCCAATGCTGCACAGCCAGATCCTTATGTGATTTTTCTAAAGTATTACCAAACCATTGGGGGCCTAGATAGGCTTAAAGCGATTAAAACTACATACACTAAAGGGAACAAAACAATTGATAGCTTAAATGGTCACTTTGAAGAATGGTCTGAATCACCTACACGCTACCGAACAGAAGAAAACTATGGCTTTATCACTCAAATCACTGGAGATAATGGCTTAAATGCCTGGAGTAAAGATTTTAACGATAATGTTTTAGTGTTAAAAGACACAGAAAGTCGACAACGTCGTCAAATTAACAGTCTAATAAACAAATTCAACCACATCCAGCCTAATTCAAAATACTTCTCTTTAAGTTATCAAGAAGCAATAACTCCCCATAACAAACAGCTTCATACAATCAAAATGACCAATCATATAAACCAGGACATTATTTGGTATTATTTTGATGTCAGCACTTCTTTATTAACAAAAACAGTAACAAAACAAGCCGATATAGAAACCCACACTCAATATACAGATTATCGGATAATTGATGACAACATCATGATCCCGTTTCGTACTGACAGCGAGATCAAACCGAGAAATAAGCATGAAAGCACTACTATCAATGCATTTCATGTTAACCCAATTATTCCTGAAAGTTACTTTTCAATCCCTTCCGAAAACCATAGTTTAATACACTTTAAGCATGAAGATAAGACAACAAAAATTCCTTTCCATTTAAACGACAACCTTATTTATCTACCGATTAAATTAGCAGGACGAGAAAGATTATGGATTGTTGATAGTGGCGCATCTCACTCCTTAATTGATGAGGACTATGCTAAGCAGCTTGGCTATACCATTCACCCAGGCATTAAAGGATTCGGTTTTGGGGGTACATTTAACCTATCTTATGTAAAGCTACCATCCTACGGCACCCAAGACATTCAAATAAAACAGCAAACCATTTATTCACTTAAAGGGTTAGCCCAAAGATTTAATTCACCTCAAGCAATAGGCATTTTAGGCTATGATTTTCTTTCCCATTTTGTCGTTAAAATTGATTATGCCAATCACGACATTTATTTATACGATAACAGAACATTCCATTACAAGGGACATGGAGACATCATTAACGCGCCATTAAAATATAACACCTTTTCCCTACCTGTCACATTAGACAATACATTTTCTGGAAACTGGTCTCTCGACCTTGGTGCATACGACTCATCTCTGCATTATTCATTTGCAAAGAAACATGCCCTGCTACAAAGAAAAGGTCTGGAAACCATAAGTGCAGGTATTAAAAACATTTTATTAGAACGCACTGTTAAGTTTGATTCACTGTCTATAGGCTCATACACAATACAGCCTACTTATATCAATATTCCACTGAATAAAGGACTTGGCACAGAAGCTAGTGGCGAATTAGCTGGCAATTTAGGCAATTCGATACTCCGTCATTTTGTAATCTATTTGGACTACAAAAACCAACAAATCATTCTTGAACCAGGAAAAAACTTTAGCAAGAATTTTCCTCAAAACCTTACCGGATTAACTATTGGTTATGATGATGACGAAAAAATACCTTTTGTTGCTCATATCAGCCCAGAATCCCCCGCCTCCAAAGCTAACCTTATAATAGGAGATGATATTGTTGCCATCAACAACACACCTACAACTAATATAGAAGCACTGGCAACAATACAAAAAATATTTTTATCACCAGCCTGTAATAGTCTTCAACTAACAATCAGGCGAGACAAACAACAACATATCACCAAGCTCTCTTGCTATTGAACATCACTTAACACTTAACCTAAGTGAGGCATTATGCAAAAAGAGTTTCCACAGCTACTTTGCTTATTCTATTTTCGTAATAAAACAAAATCACTCCCCATAGTAAATGAAGTTGGTTCCTGAGCTGCTCCCAAGTATTTCTTTGAAAAAGTAGGAATCGTTTCAGTGGAAAAATCTGCCACCTCATGAGCACTAATTTTTGAATTTTTAGGTTTAAAATCAGCCTTTCCAGACATTCCATCAGAAACTACATAGGTAAATAAACCATGGCCTAAATCACTTAATTCCGCCGCTTCCTGGTCCTGCCTTGTTGCTGCCAATACCACCACTCCAACAGATTTACTTAATGCACGACTAAAGTGTCTTTGGGTATCTTGTAGTTTACGAAAGGCTTTCAACCCAGCACCGGAATAACAGGCATCTATCATAACCATAACGTGTTGTACTTTAGAATTCGTTAATATTTTTTGAATCTCTTTAGCTGAAACCCCAACCTGAGTATAATAATTTTGATTATCCTGCAACATGGTTTCATGCGGTAAATAAAACCATTCACCCTCTACAGCCAATCCATGACCAGCTAAGTAAAGCACCATGACATCATTTTGAGAATAGTTATTTATTTTATTTAATTGATTTAAAATTCCTTTTTTTGTTGCTTCATTATCACGTAACTGATGATGCACCATATCATCGTAGACAGCTAATTGGCTTTTTTTAAA
>ENA-OSET01005183-OSET01005183.1-sediment-metagenome-genome-assembly--contig:-NODE-5183-length-11142-cov-3.605694_pt1 | contig 11142 bp, 9 predicted proteins | sample MGYA00237882_ERZ534229 | MGnify/ENA primary metagenome ERZ534229 (study PRJEB26408, sample SAMN06266212) | sediment metagenome | isolation source: Hudson Canyon methane seep mesocosm | place: USA:Hudson...
ACCCACGCGCCAATCCCGCACCCGCGCCCATTCGCTCATCCCGGGCAGCCGGGATTCGTAGTTTAATCGTCCACCCAGATTGCGGCTGGCCTCGGCCAGAAGGACACTATGGCCCCGTTCTCCCAACACTCTGGCGGCTTCCAGACCGGCAGGACCCGCGCCCACGACCAGCACTTTTCCCGGCTTTTTGGTTGGCGTCACCCGTTCTGGATGCCAGCCCTGACGCCACTCTTCGCCCATGGTTGGGTTTTGCGTGCATCGCAGGGGCACGCCGAGTGAATCATGGGCGTAGCAGATATTGCAGCCGATACATTCCCGGATATCCTCCGTGCGGCCCTCATTGATCTTGTTGGGCAAAAAGGGATCAGCAATCGACGGGCGCGCAGCACCGATCAGATCCTGACCGCCCTGCCGCAGAACCCGCGCCATAGTATCCGGCGAGGTAAAGCGGCCCACGGCCACAACCGGCTTGGACGTCAGTTGTTTCGCCTTGGCAATGTCATCGGTAAACGAGGCTTCTTTGACGAACCGGCTGGCACCCATCTCTATGCCGTAGTCGGGCACCACTAAATCCCAAAGGTCCGGCAAATCGGCGAGCATTGCAAAGGCGTCATAACTTTCAGTATCGCCCAACCCGACCGAGAACCGCGTGGCGACTGCGCATTTGTGGCCGACGGCCTCTTTGGTTTCCTCTATCAGCTCACGAACAAGGCGAACCCGATTTTCCAGGCAGCCACCATATTCATCGCTGCGGGTGTTGTTTACCGGATCCATGAATTCTGACAGCAGATAACCATGGGTGGCATAGACATAGACAATGTCGAACCCGGCCTCGACAGCCCGCAGGGCCGCATCGCGATGCCATTTGCGAATATCCCGGATGTCTTGCCGGTCAATCTTGCGGGCCTGCCCCGGATGCAGAACCGAGGCATCTGTTTGTGGTCGGTTGCGCAGCCCCAAGGGCGCGAGCCGGGTGCCAAAATTGGTCACCATCCCGCCGCCAATCCAAAGCTCAACCCCTGCCAGTGCACCATGCTCATGCACGGCGTCTGTCATCAGCCTGTTGGCCCTGATGTCGTCATTGTCCCAGAGTGCGGCGTAGGGATAACTATCATTGTCCGACGTCGGGTGAATTGAACAGAACTCGGTATTGACCACCCCCCAGCCACCCTCGGCCTTCATCCCACGCATCGCCGCCACTGCGCGGGGGCGTCGCCAGCCCATGCCAGAACAGTGGGGCACCTGGTAAAACCGGTTTTTTGTAGTCACGGGACCAATCTGTAATGGCTGAAACAGGATGTCATGGCGAGCATCGCGCATCTAATTCTCTTTCTTGGCTTGTGAGTTAGCATTTTGTTTATTTGAGCGCTCAATTAAATCTTGAGTCAAGGGGTCTCAACGCCTAACCTAACCCAAGGCCTAAAGACAAAAACAATGCGTGGGCCCTTTTCAACTGGGAGACACTGATGAAACATTTTACGACGGCCGCGGCCCTTGCTTGCGCTTTCAGCCTACCCTTGGGCACCGCCCTGGCAGCCGAGGACAGCCTTACAATCTTTGACTGGGCCGGCTACGAGGACCCGGAGTTCTTTACCGCCTATACGGCCAAACACGACACCCCGCCGACCTTTGCTTTTTTTGGCGATGAAGAAGAAGCGTTTCAAAAATTGCGCTCTGGCTTTCGGGCCGATGTGGCCCATCCCTGCTCGCAATCGGTGCCGAAATGGATCGAGGCCGGGCTGCTAGACCCTCTGGACACCTCGCGCATCCCCCGGTGGGCTGAACTGGAAGCGTCATTTCGCGATATCCCTGCCTTCCAGAAAGACGGAAAACCCTATTTTGTGCCCGTTGACTGGGGCAATACAGCAGTCACTTACCACACCGACCACCTGAGTGATGGCGATGTCACCTCGTTGCAGTCCTTTGCGGATCCCAAGCACGCGGGCCGTATTTCCATCGGTGACAACGTCGATGATGCCTATGCGCTGGGGTTCCTGGCCACCGGCGTCAAGGACTGGAGCCAGGCGACGGATGCCCAATTTCAGGCGGCTTCGGCCTTTTTGCGCCAGGTCCATAGCAATGTTCGCACCTATTGGGCCGATGGGGCATCTTTGGCGCAGCTGATGCAAAGTGGCGAGGTCTATCTGTCCTGGGCCTGGAACGAAACCTATTCCACCATGACCTACGAAGGCCACCCGATTGCCATGAAACGCGACACCACCGAGGGCGCCTCCAGCTGGGTCTGCGGCTATGTCAAACTGGCCAATGCGCCCGGATCAGAAGACAAGTTCTACGACTTCATCAACGCCTGGCTGGAACCAAAGACCGCCGATTATCTGGTTAGCGCCTGGGGGTATGGTCACGGCAATGCGGCCGCAATGGCTGAAATGAACACCGAAGATCTGGCGGCGATGGGTCTGGATTCGACTGATAAACTGCGCGCAAACACACTGTGGCAGTCTCCGGTTCCTGTCACCCTGCGCGAAAAGATGATCGCCGAATTCGAGCTGATCAAAGCAGGTTTCTAGCACCATTTACATCCAGCTGAAGAAGGCCCCGGTTATCATGCCGGGGCCCTTTTTTTATGTCTGGATCAGCGCGTGTAAATGCGCCGCTATTCAGGGTCGGCATTCTCCAGGGACTGCAGATAGCTGTCGACAAACCGCTTGGTGTAGGTTTCCATCTCGACAAAGGGACCCGGCTCGTAAAACCGCGAGTTTACGCCCTCTTGGTTCTTCTCAATGATGGTCTTGTCGGCCTCGGTTGTCACATTCCACAGCCATTTCAATCGGTCGAGATCATAGTCATCACCTGCAACCGCGTCTTCACGAACCAGCCAGAGTATCTCTTGAATGGAGTTGTCTTTGTCGACGGGAATAAAGCGATAGATTACCAGATGATCGCAGTAGATCAGCATCGGATTGAGGATGCCGACATAAAGATCCGAGGCGCCGCTGTCATAGCCTTTGAGATGCCCAAGCAGCGGGGCCAGGGGTTTGCCGTCCTCGCTGCCGGTCGCAAAACCTTCAAACAGGCTGTAGCGATTATAGGCATATTCAGGAGATCCCGGCTGGCGGTTGATGGCGATGCGATCGATAAAATCAGTGGGCACACCACAATCCTGGGCACGCGCAACCATCGCAGAATTTAACGGTTCGACCCGTTCGGCTGCCATATGGGTGGCATGAGAGCGTGAGAACTCTGGGTGGGCCGCAGTACAATGATAGCATTCATTGTAATTTTCGACCAAAAGTTTCCAGTTCGCTTTGACCGGATACTGCACCCGGTGCGCAACTTTGGTCTTGGCCAGTCCAAAGGGCTGCAACACAGGGTCCAGCTCCTGCCTGAGGGTCTCGAAACTGTCAGGGTTATCAGCCAGAGACACAAAAATCATGCCGTGAAAGACCTCGACGGCGACCCGTTTCAGGCCCAGTTTGGTGCGGTCGAACTTTTTGTCCAGCAGACGTGCATTGAACAGACTGCCGTCGAGATTGAAGATCCAGGCATGATAGGGGCAGGTGAACCGTTTGGTATTGCCACGCGGCTCGATGCAGACCCGGGATCCACGATGGCGGCAGACATTGGCCAAAGCATGGATTTCACCGTCATTGCCGCGGGTGATTATGACGGACTCGTCCATCATCTCAAACAGGAAGTAGTCCCCGACCTCACAAAGTTCGCTGACATGTCCCGCCCATTGCCACTCGTGATGGAAAACCCGTTTTAGATCCTGCTGAAACACCTCTTCAGATTGATAAAACGCCTGTTCCAAGGCATAGCCCGGTTTGTGACGGGCGATGAGGTCGCCCAGAGAGATAGAAGATGTAGTCATCGATTTAGTCCTGTTTTCCGGCCCTTTGGCAAAGGCTGGTTATTCAAACAACACGATGGAATCTGCGCCCCAACCAACCGACACTGTACTGCCGACATTAAGGATTGAACGCCCCGCCGTGTTCCGCATGGAAATGGTCACCTCTTCGGTGTGGCCGGGCAGCAGAACGCTGTAGTAGGTCATGTCGCCATAGTAAGAGGTGCCAACGACCTGTGCTTGGGCAATGCGTTCGGCACCTTGGTCGCCATCATACAGTACCGTTAGCATCTCAGGGCGAATGCCAATGGTATGAATATCCTGCGGGTTCAGACCTTCTGGCAGGTGATCGTGCGAAACCTCAACCTGGCCCAGGGCTGGGATATCCAGCTGAAGACCCGCCTCGCCAGAGCCGGTCACGCGGGCCTCTAGAAAGTTCATCACTCCGATGAACGAGGCCACTCTGCGGCTGATGGGCCGACGGTAAAGTTCTTCTGGGGTGGCAAGCTGGGCGATCTTGCCCTCAAACATCACCGCGATGCGATCAGACATAATCAGCGCTTCTTCCTGATCATGGGTCACCAGAATAAAGGTAATGCCCAGCGATTGCTGCAACCGGCGCAACTCCACCTGCATCTGGTCGCGCAGGTTTTTGTCCAGTGCCGAAAGAGGTTCGTCCAACAAAACAACTTTGGGCCGCATCACCAGCGCGCGCGCCAGCGCCACACGTTGCCGTTGCCCACCCGACAATTCATGGGCCGCCCGCGTGCCATAGCCGACCAGATCGACCATCTCGAGCGCCTTCTCAACCTCTGCGAGCTGAGCTTGCTTGCTCAACTTGCCCTTTTTCAAACCATAGCCGACATTTTCGGCCACGTTGAGGTGGGGAAAGATTGCATAGCTCTGGAACACCATGTTGGTCGGGCGCTGATTTGCCGATATTCCGGCCATCGATTTGCCACCAATCACGATGGTGCCGTCGCTGGGGTCTTCAAAGCCGGCGATCATCCGCAGCAAGGTGGTTTTGCCACATCCAGACGGCCCGAGCAGCGAGAAAAACTCGCCCTCTTTGATGTTTGCATCAATGCCTTTCAGCGCGTGGAATGTACCAAAATACTTGGTCACGCCTGTCAGGTTGATAATGGGTTGGGCTTCGGGTGACGTCATATCAGACAAAACCTCCGGTAGCAGATGCATCGGCACCTTGTTTGTGGGCAGACCGGCGACGGAACCACTCCGCCAGGATCAACAATATAACCGAGAGCGCCAGCAGGATTGATCCCAGCGCCATGACCGAGGGCAGCTTGGTCGGAAAACGCAGCTGGCTCCAGATATAAACCGGCAGGGTTACATCGGTGCCAGTAAGGAAGAAGGCGATGATGAATTCATCCAGTGAAATGGTGAAGCTGATCAACAGGCTAGAGATAATGCCCGGCATCACCAATGGCAGCGTCACCCGTTGAAAAGTTCCCCAGCGGCTTTCACCCAGATCCTGCGAGGCTTCCTCCAGGCTTTGGTCCAGCCCATTGAAGGCCGAGGTCAGAATAGCAATGGAAAAGGGCACACAGATCAGCACATGGCCGCCGACAACAGTCCAAAGCGACAGTGGCAGTCCAAGCTGCTTGAGCAGCACCAGCAGGGCCACGGCCAGGATGATTTCAGGCAAGACCATGGGCAACATGATAAACCCAAGGATCCCGCGCTTTAGCGGAAACCGGTAGCGCGCGGTCGCGCGCGCCGCACAGGCGCCCAAAATGGTGCTCAATACGGCAGCTGAAACCCCGACCAGCAGCGAGTTTTTGACCGCCAAATGCAGCGCCGGGGTATTCCAGAGCACGTCAAACCATTTGGTGGTGAACGCGGACAGCGGAAAGGCGATGACGGTCGCGTCGTTAAACGCAAACATGGGTAGCAGAACAACCGGCGCGTAGAGAAAAACCATGTAGGCCACGGCATAGAAGGCCAGCCATTTGGGGGATCGGTTCCGTTTCATTCCACCTTTCCTCCAAGCTTCTTGCCCGTCAGGTACAGCAACAGACTGACGGATGCGATGATTGCCATCGACGACACTGCAAGCGCAGCCCCAAGCGGCGCATTGTTGGCTTTTCCGAATTGAATTTGGATCATATTGGAGATCATCAGCCCATCCGTGCCACCCACCAGTCGTGGCGTGATGAAGTCGCCGACCGTTGGGATCAGAACGATCAAAGTAGCGGCGATCACACCGGGCATCGCCAGTGGCAAGGTCACCCGGAAGAACCGGCGCACAGGCCCATCCCCCAGATCTTCGGCAGCCTCAAGCAGCGAGCGGTCGATCTTTTCCAGCGCGACAAAAATCGGCAGGATCGCAAAGGGTGCCCAGGCATGGGCGAGCGTCAAAACAACAGCATTTGCATTATACAGCAGGAACGTCATCGGCTCGTCGATGATCCCAACCCACAACAGCGCGCTGTTCAGCACCCCATTGTAACCAAGGATAACTTTCCACAAAAACACCCGCAGAAGGTAGCTGGTCCAAAAGGGAATGGTGATCAGAAACAACCACAATGCCTTGCGCCGATGCACGTGGAACGACAGATAATAGGCGATTGGGAAAGCAGACAGCACCGTGACAATCGTCACCAGCACCGAGATCCGGAGCGACCGAAACATCAAGGTCTGATAGATCGGCTTGGTCCATGCCTCGGTATAGTTTGCCAGGCTGAGGGTCCGGTCTATGTCCAGATAGTTTTGCGTCCAAAAGCTGAAGGCAACAACCATCAGCAGTGGCGCAGCCAACATGGCGATCGCAAATATCAGTGGGGGACTGATCAATCTGAGCCCCTGCCGCCCCTCGTTATCCATCTCTGTGCTCCCCTGCCCTGCGTACCTTACAGGTCAGCCTCAGTTAGCAAGGCCTGGTTTTCCTTGGCCAGTTGTCCCGGCAAAGGCTCATCATGATCCAACACTGGGAAATGCACCCTCAAGGCATCGTGATAGCTGCGCACTCCGGATTCCAGGTCGGACAGGATCACCCCGTCAAATCCGCTAGAGAATGAAGCCTCCCAACACCATTCAATCAACTGCTCATCTTCTTTGGTTGTGATCCGGTCGATGCGCCCGCTCAGATAGCGGGCCGCACGCATTTGTCTGTCTTCTGTGGGACGTTTGTAGCAGGCGCCACGCTGAATGGTCTTGCCGTTCTCAACCGGGTATTCCTGATAGAAGATGACCGAATCCGGGTAGATCCCGAACACCGCATTGGGAAAGACACCAAGATACAGCCAGGCGGCGTTCTGCTCCTCGTTCAACTCTGCGATCTGCGGCAGAATTTTTTTGTAGTTCTCAACGCTCCAAAGCCGTCCCTTGCCTTCGCGAAAGCGGGAGTAGGAGCGGGATGCGCCCTGATCAATATCCTCATCATAATAGTTACTGCCGAACAGATCATGCAGGCCGGGATGGGCCATGGGAACGTGATAGCCCTCGTTGTCGACATCGCGCACACATTTCCAGTTTGCGGCGATTGTCTCATTCCAGACGCCAGCACCATCGGGCACCACATCAGCCAGCTTGTAGGGGGCCACCTCGACCTCAAACCGCGCCATGATCTGCGACACACTGGGCTGAGGTCCTGGCTTGAAACGCACAAAGACAAAGCCCTGCCAGATATCCATTTCCACCGGTTTCAGACCAAATTTCACTGGATCCATGTCGGGCAGACTGCCGGGCTGGGCGGCGCCACGCAGCGTTCCATCAAGATTGTAGGCCCAGCCGTGAAAGGGGCAGATAATCGCAGATTTACAGTGCCCTTTGTCCTCGGTGACCACCCGTGATCCACGATGCCTGCACAGATTGTGAAAGGCGCGCACCGTGCCGTCTTTGCCGCGCACCACCAAAGCGCGCTCGCCCACCAGATCCAGGGTCATGAAGTCACCCGCCGCAGGCACATCATTTACATGGCACACCAATTGCCAGTGGCGGCGGAACAACAGTTCCTTCTCTGCGTCCAGCATTTCAGGGTTGGTATAGCTCCAGGCTGGCAGCCCGGTACGGTTCGCCAAGCTGGGTTTTGCTGCAGAGTTTTGGGTGTTCATCCGACTATCCTTGCTCGCCATGATGAACGACTAACAATTTTTGTTTAAGCGCTCAATCAAAATTTTTGCAAACACGCAATAGGCGCTCATAAGACGGGACATTATCCGGATGCCAGTCTGATATTTCATGTCACGCTCAGGATAGCCGCGCCTACGCGGAACTACAGGCAGGACGCTCATGGCCGTTTTCTCCGATGTCGGCCTGCTCGCGTCACAACACGAATCATTTTCCTTAAAATCCGGCCCTGCGGGACGTCGATTGCCCCATCCGCAGGGCCAAATTTCGTTTTCCCAATGCGTCCCATGAAGGGTTTTCCCCTGTGCAGGACATGGCTTGCCTATGGTGCATATTGGAGTCGAAATTTCCTGACTGCTTCTTTTGTTGCTTAAAGGGGAAAAGTTTCCTATAGGGATCACATAGTGGCATGCAGGCGTATACAGTCCTGCTTACGAACGCATTTTCGGAGAGACCATATGACGGCTTATGACCTGGTGGTAATTGGGGGCGGACCCGGTGGCTATGTTGCAGCCATTCGCGCGGCACAATTGGGCATGACCGTCGCCTGTATTGAAGGTCGAGGCGCCCTGGGCGGCACCTGTCTGAATGTCGGCTGCATCCCGTCCAAGGCCCTGCTGACGTCATCTGGTAAATACGCAGCGCTTTCAAATCTGGCCGCGCATGGTATCGCAGTCGAAGACTCCAGCGTTGATGTGGGCGCAATGATGGCCCGCAAGGATAAGCTTGTTGGCGACCTGACCAAGGGCATCGGTTTTCTGTTCAAAAAGAATGGCGTCGACCTGATTGAGGGCTGGGCCTCGATCCCGGCCGCTGGACAGGTAAAGGTGCAGAATGACCAGGGGTCCAGCTTGCTGGAGGCAAAACATATCCTGATCGCCACCGGATCCGAGCCAACACCGCTGCCCGGGATCGCGATTGATGAAGTCGATATACTAAGCTCAACCGGCGCTCTGGCGCTGGATAGCGTGCCAAAGCATCTGGTTGTGATCGGGGCCGGAGTCATCGGACTGGAACTGGGACAGGTCTGGTCGCAGCTTGGGGCTAAGGTGACCGTCGTGGAATTCCTTAACCGTATCCTGCCGGGCATTGACGGCGAAATCGCCAAGCTGGCGCAAAGGGCGCTGTCCAAACGCGGGCTCAAATTTCAACTTGGCCGCAAAGTGACCGGCATCGAAAAAACAGCCGAAGGGCTGGAGCTGGCATTGGAACGGATAGCCAAGGGCACCGAAGAGACACTCCAGGCCGATAAAGTTCTGGTGGCAATTGGCCGCCGCCCTGTCACCAGCGGCCTGGGGCTGGATGCGCTGGGTGTCAGCGTCAACGCCCGCGGCTTCATCGAGGTTGATGGTAGATTTGCAACCTCTGTGCCGGGCATCTACGCCATCGGCGATTGCGTGCCCGGCCCGATGCTGGCGCATAAAGCCGAAGAAGATGGTGTCGCCTGTGTCGAGATGCTGACCGGAGAACCTGCCCATGTTGATTACAACACAGTGCCGGGGGTGGTTTACACCAATCCCGAGGTCGCGTCGGTCGGGCAAACCGAAGAGGCGCTGAAAGAGGCCGGCACCGCCTATATCAGCGGCAAATTCAGTTTCATGGCCAATTCGCGTGCCCGCTCAATCGGTGAAACAGATGGGGCCGTCAAAGTGCTGGCCTCGCCTGACGGCACGCTATTGGGGGCACATATCGTCGGCGCGCATGGTGGGGACCTGATCGCCGAACTGGTTCTGGCGATGACCAAGGGGGCCACTGTCGAAGACATCGCCCGCAGCTGTCATGCGCATCCGTCAATGGCCGAGGCCGTCAAAGAAGCCTGCCTTGATGCACTTGGCCGCGCCATTCACGCCTGACGTTGATCGAAAGGGAAGAGAGCTATGACACAGCATCTGCGCCATCCGGAAAAGGCCCATAAGGCCAGCCATACGATCCCTCGCAAGCCAGTCTGGATTCGTAAGAAACGGATCGAGTCGGCAGAATATTACGAAACCCGGCGCTTGATGCGCGATCACAATCTGACCACCGTCTGCGAAGAGGCCGCCTGCCCTAACATTGGCGAATGCTGGTCCAAACGGCACGCCACCATGATGATTATGGGCGAGACCTGCACCCGGGGCTGCTCCTTTTGCAATGTCGCCACCGGCAAACCGGATAGCTTGGATGCCTTTGAACCTGGACGGGTTGCGGCTGCGGTCAAAAAACTGGGCCTGCGCCATGTGGTGATTACCTCGGTGGATCGCGACGATCTGGACGATGGCGGCGCTGATCATATCGCCCAGACCATCCGCGCGGTGCGCCACCAAACCCCAGACACCACAATCGAGGTGCTGACCCCTGACTTTCTCGGCAAGGGTGACGCGGGTCAATTGGTGTTTGAGGCCGCCCCAGATGTGTTCAATCACAACCTGGAAACCGTGCCCCGCCTGTATCCGACTGTGCGCCCCGGTGCGCGCTACTACAGCTCACTGCGCCTGCTGGATGATGCCAAGCGGGCCCAACCGCAGATATTCACCAAATCCGGACTGATGGTTGGGCTTGGAGAAACACTGGACGACATCCGTCAGGTCATGGATGACCTGCGTGCTGCAAATGTCGATTTCCTGACCGTGGGCCAATATTTGCAGCCCACCACAAAACATCATCCGATTGATCGCTTTTGGTCACCGGAAGAATTCGCCCAGCTGGAACAAATTGCCCGCGCCAAGGGTTTCTTGGGCGTGTCAGCCACACCGCTGACGCGATCATCTTTCCACGCTGACGAAGATTTTGCCACTCTCACAAAAACACGTCAACGTATGCTGGCAAAGAGATCATAAAATACAACCTTTAGGGAGGAATACCATGGAAGCGTTAAATTCAATAGTCGGGGCCATTAACGGCATAGTCTGGGGACCGCTAATGCTGGTTCTCATTCTGGGCGTTGGCTTCTTCCTGATGGCCGGGCTGAAATTCATGCCGATCTTGAAACTGGGCACCGGCTTTAGCCTGCTGTTCAAAGGCCGCGAGACCCAGGGCGAAGGGCAAATCAGCCCCTTCAACGCCCTGATGACCTCGCTATCGGCAACCATCGGTACCGGTAATATCGCCGGTGTTGCGACCGCCGTTTTTCTGGGCGGACCGGGTGCGTTGTTCTGGATGTGGATGACCGCCCTGGTTGGCATGGCCACCAAATACGCCGAGGCAGTGCTGGCGGTGAAATACCGTGAGCAAGACGAGTTGGGCAACTTTGTCGGTGGTCCAATGTA
>ENA-OSET01005184-OSET01005184.1-sediment-metagenome-genome-assembly--contig:-NODE-5184-length-11139-cov-2.789731_pt1 | contig 11139 bp, 9 predicted proteins | sample MGYA00237882_ERZ534229 | MGnify/ENA primary metagenome ERZ534229 (study PRJEB26408, sample SAMN06266212) | sediment metagenome | isolation source: Hudson Canyon methane seep mesocosm | place: USA:Hudson...
ATTGATTATCGTCCTGTGCTTTGGGGTTTAACAGAGCTGGGCGATGGAGAATCTCGATTTGTTGCAAGCGATGATGTTAGCCAGCACTTGCAAACAATACTTCCATACTGTGATGTTATTGTTGGAACTGAAGAAGAGATACATATCGCCGGTGGAAGTGAAGATACGGTTTCTGCACTGGTTAAAATTAGAGAGCTGAGTGATTCAATTATTGTTTTAAAACTAGGCCCATTGGGATGTACTGTTATTACAAATGAAATCCCAGAGAGTGCAGACGACTTCAAAGTAATACGGGGCAATCAAGTAGATATTCTGAATGTTTTGGGTGCTGGTGATGCATTTATGTCAGGTTTTCTTCGAGGTTACTTAAGAGGGGAAAGTCTTGAAAAAAGTGCCCAATTTGCAAACGCTTCAGGGGCATTAGTAGTATCACGTCATGGATGTGCGCCTGCAATTCCTGGCGAGGAAGAATTACTCTACTACCTAGAAAATGCTGCCAAAATACCTAATCCAAGTACAGACTTAATGTTAAATCATCTTCATAGAGTTAGCTTTAGAAGTAAAGAAGAGCCTGAGATTTTTGGTTTCGCTTTTGATCATCGTAAACAGCTATTAGATCTTGCTAATAAGCATGGAGTGGATTCCAAACAAATCAATAAGTTAAAAAACCTATTCATTAAGTCGACTCAAAAAGTTATTGATAAATTCAATATTCCAGAAAAAAATATTGGTGTATTAATTGACGATACTTACGGAGAGGATGCGCTAAATTCAATTGCTGAAAAGTCATGGTGGATTGGAAGGCCTGTAGAGCTTCCAAGCTCAAGACCTCTTATGTTTGAGGGACATCAATCTATTGGTTCAAAAATACAATCTTGGCCGCTAACACATATTGTTAAGTGCTTATTTTTCTATCATCCTGGTGATTCTGAAGAACTAAAAAATAAACAAGAACAAAAAATTAAGGAACTCTATTTTGCTTGTCTTCAAAGTGGCCATCAACTTTTGCTTGAAGTTATTCCGCCTTCAGAATTTGAAAATGATGAGAGTACTATTCCAAAAATCTTACAAAAATTTTATGATTTAGAAATAAAACCCGACTGGTGGAAACTTCCTTCAATGAAAGAGAATTCATGGAAGCAAGTTAGTACTATCATTAATACGAGTGATTCACACTGTCAAGGTGTATTATTATTAGGACTTTCTGCGCCTATCGACATTGTTAAAGAGTCATTTGATGTTGCAGCAAAGTATACTATTTGTAAGGGTTTTACTGTAGGTAGAACCATTTTTTATGATCCAGCTGAACTATGGATGCAAAATAAAATAACTGATGAAGAGCTAGTTGATTCTGTATCAATGAATTACATTGATTTGATTAAAGCTTGGAAAAAAAATAGGGAGGAGATCCAGCAATGAAAACTATAAGATTAACAATGACTCAGGCAATAGTTAGATATTTAGCATCCCAATTAATTGAAACTGATAAAGGAGTGCAGCCAATATTTGCTGGAGTTTTTGCTATTTTTGGTCATGGAAATGTTGCTGGTATAGGGCATGCTTTAACTGAATGTCAGGATCAACTACCAACCTATCGTGGCCATAGTGAGCAAGGCATGGTCCACTCAGCAATCGCATATGCAAAAGCTAATAATCGTCAAAGAATGATGGCATGCACCAGTTCAATAGGCCCTGGAGCTACTAATATGTTAACAGCGGCTGCATTAGCGCACGTAAATCGCTTGCCTGTTTTGTTATTACCTGGTGATTACTTTGCGAGTAGAACGCCAGATCCAGTACTTCAACAATTAGAGGATTTTTCTGATCCAACAGTTAGTGTTAATGACTGCTTTAAACCTGTAAGCAGGTATTTTGACCGTATTATGAGACCAGAGCAAATTATTAATAGTTTGCCTGTAGCAATGCAAACACTCTTGGATCCAGAAAATTGTGGACCAGTGACAATTTCATTACCTCAAGATGTTCAGGCAGAAGCATTCGATTATCCTGAGGAATTTTTTAAACAACGAGTACATACTATTCGGAAGATTAAGATTGATGAAGATGAGTTAGTTCAAGTAGTTGAAATTTTAAAAAATTCAAAAAAACCTTTGATTATTGCTGGTGGCGGTGTTCATTACGCTAGTGCATGTAACACACTTCAAGAATTTTCAAAAAAATATAAAATTCCTGTTGCAGAAACCTCTGCTGGAAAAGGAGCGCTTGCATGGAACCATCCCGGCTATGTTGGAGCTATAGGAGTTACAGGGTCTAATGCAGCTAATAACCTAGCAAGACAAGCCGATACAGTTTTAGCAATTGGAACAAGGTTAAATGATTTTATTTCAGGATCAAGAGCGTTATTTTCTGATAAAAAACTCGTTCAATTAAATGTAGCAAGGTTTGACGCAATTAAACATAATGCATATGCTTTATGGGGTGATGCAAAGCTAGGAATAGATAAACTTGATGAGCAGCTCGATGATTGGAAAGCATCAAACGATTGGTTTCAAGAGTCAGAAATAGAGGCTTCAAATTGGAATGACTATTACGAAAAAATAACTTCTATAAATAATCCTTCTGATAAGCTGGATGATTTACCTACAGATGCCCAGGTACTTGGAGAGGTAAAGAGAAATGGAGAGGCAAGTGATATTGTAGTTTGTGCAGCAGGAAGTTTACCGGGCGAACTTCATAAGCTTTGGAGGACGGAACAAATAGGAGGATATCACTCTGAATACGGTTTTTCATGCATGGGCTATGAGATCGCAGGTGGGCTGGGTGTTAAGATGGCACAACCAGATAGAGAGGTCATAGTCCTTGTTGGAGATGGGTCATATCTGATGCTCAATTCAGAATTAGCTACAAGCGTAATGTTAGGTCAAAAAATTATTGCTGTGGTTCTTGATAATAGAGGTTTTTCATGCATCAACCGTCTTCAAAATGCAACAGGTAATCGTTCTTTTAATAATTTACTAAAAGACTGCAACACTGCAGATGATGGTCATCCAGAAATTAATTTTGCATTGCATGCAAAATCTCTTGGAGCTAACTCAGAGCATGTTGAGAATATTACTGAATTAGCTTCAGCTCTAAAAAGGGCAAGGGCGTCATCAAAGTCTTATGTGATAAGCATCGTAACTGACTCTCATAAAATAAGCCCTGAGGGGGGCTGCTGGTGGGAGGTTGCTGTGCCTCAGGTTTCCTCAAATGAAAAGAGTGATGAAGTTCTCAGCGCCTATAAGAAGTCGAAGACTAATCAGCCTTATTAGAAATGAAAGCAAAATCTCCCGCATCAAATCAAGTGTATTTTAGTGAGTCAGATATTGATTATGATGACTTAACCAATATTTGTTCTCAGGAGACTTTAAAAGACAACTATCCGCTATCAGATTCAATTTCAAATAATGTTGTCATATATGATGCAAAAGACTTTGTCTCTTTGGCAATATTCAACAAGAAATGAAACTGAAAACTGAGATGCATCAGGTTTTAGAAAATGGACCAGGTGTGTTTGTAATTCGAAATCTTTACAGTGAAGATGTAATAAATCAAAGTAATGCCATTTTTGAAAAGATTATTGAAAAAGAAAGCAGTTCTAGTAACGACCACTTTGCCTCGGGAACCAATACCAGAATCTGGAATAGCTTTCAAAAGGTTGCCTTGGAAAACGCTGATGCCTTTATCAATTACTATTCAAATGATTTAGTAAAGATAATTGCCGAGTCATGGTGTGGACCCAATTCTCAAATGACAGCTCAGGTAAATATTGTTAGGCCAGGTGGGGAAATGCAAAAACCACATCGCGACTATCATTTAGGATTTCAAGAAAATGAAGTCGTTGAAAAATTTCCAATCTCAGTGCATCGACTTTCAAACTATCTTACTTTGCAGGGTGGTGTTGCTCATACTGATATGCCTTTAGATAGTGGACCAACTATTGTATTGCCTTATTCACAACAATATGATTTGGGCTACTTGACATGGAGAGATTCAGAGTTTGGTGAGTTTTTTAATCAATACTCAGTTCAAAATTCAATGTCTAAGGGAGATGGAATTTTTTTTAATCCTGCAATATTTCATGCAGCTGGGTCAAATACTACAAATGATTTTCACAGAATAGGTAATCTTCTTCAAATCTCATCTGCCTTTGGAAAGACAATGGAGCATATAGATTATATTAAAATTATTTCTCATATCTATCCTTATCTATTAAATCATAAAACCCTCTCAGAGAGACTCATTGAAAATGTTCTTATTTGTGCAACAGATGGGTATGCTTTTCCGACTAACTTAGATTCTGATAAAAATTCTGATTCCAAACTTCAGAGCATGAGTATGTTTGAGCTAACAAAGCAATCTCTATTAGATTCAGTGAGTTCAAAAAAATTTAATTCTAAGCTTTTGGAGCACCAGCAGGTTAGACTTGCTGGATAACTATTACTAATAATTTGGAGATCTTAAATGAGTGTGAAAATTGGTGTTAGTCCAATATCATGGACTAATGATGATATGCCAGAACTGGGTCGTGACACTACTGTTGAGCAATGCCTGCAAGAGGGAAGACAAGCTGGATATCGAGGATTCGAGTTAGGGGGAAAATGGCCACGGGATGTTTCAGTACTAGAGCCCCTATTCAATAAGCATGGCATGGATGTTGTTTCAAGTTGGTTTTGTGGAGGCTTGCTTAAGGATACTATTGAGGGAGAAATCGAAAGAATTACTCCACACATGCAACTTTTGAAAGACCTTGGGACAGATGTCATTGTCTATTGTGAAATGGATTCTTGTGTTCATGGGGATATTGATTCACCACTATCTAAACGACCCATTCTTAATGATGATCAATGGAAAGAATGGACAGAGAAGTTAGATCAGTTAGCAAAATACACCTTGTCTCATGGAATGAAACTTGCCTATCACCATCATATGGGCACGGTCGTTCAAGTTGAAGAAGAGGTAGATAAATTAATGGCAATGACCAGTCATGATCTAGGTTTAGTATTTGATACGGGGCATTTCATATATGCAGGAGCTGATCCTTTAAATGTATATAAAAAACATAGTGATAGAGTTTTACATATTCATTGTAAAGACGTCAGGACAGATGTATTAAATGGAGCGCTTGAGTCAGATTCAAGCTTTTTGAATGCAGTATTAAATGGAGTTTATACAGTGCCAGGAGATGGAATGTTTGATTTTCCTGAGCTCTTTAAAATGGTGAGTAAGAATAACTTTAAAGGATGGATTGTAGTTGAAGCGGAGCAAGATCCAGCCAAAGCGCATCCATTAACTTATGTAACTTTGGGATATAAAAATATTAAAAGTTACTGTAATAAATTTGGAATTGAAATAGAGGAAAGACAATGAAAACAATTGGTGTAGGAGTTATAGGGACAGCTTTTATGGGTAAGGCGCATTCAATTGCATATGCTGCTGCAGGAAGTGTTTTTGGTGATGGTTTAAGGCCACAGCTTGAAATGATTTGTGACTACAATCCTGAAAGAGCTGAAGTTATGAGAAAAGAAATGGGTTTCTCAAGATGCACAAGCTCATGGATGGAGCTGGTGAATGATCCTAAGGTGGAGCTTATCTCTGTTTGTGTCCCTAATTCATTGCATAAAGAAATTTCTGTAGCAGCTTTAAAGCTAGGGAAGCATGTATGGTGTGAAAAGCCAATGTCAACCAATTTATCTGACTCTGAGGCCATGCTTGCAGCAGCTCAACAAGCATCAAGTTGTCAAACAATATTAGGTTATAACTACACTCAAAATCCAGCAGTTCAAAGTGCAAAAAAACTGATTGATGAAGGGGTTATTGGAAGAGTAATAGGATTTTATGGGGTTTATGACGTAGATAATGAGGCAGATCCAGATAGACCCCATTCTTGGCGAATGAGTCGTGAAGCATCTGGAACAGGATCAAATGCTGATGTGATGTGCCATTTAGTTAGTATGGCTCACTATATGACTGGAAGCGAAATAACTCGACTGGTTGGTGATTATGATACAGTTCATAAACAGAGGTCAGATCCAAAAAATCCAGGGAAAACGCTTGTGGTCGATAATGATGATGTTTGTACAGCTATGGCTCACTTTGAGAGTGGAATCAAGGGAACTCTTAGAGTAAGCCGAGTGGCTTGGGGGAGAAAGTGTGGTTTAAGCTGGGAGATTCACGGATCTCAAGGAATGATATGTCATGACCAAGAGCGCTTAAATGAGATTAAACTTTATACTCGTAGTGAAGATCCCAGGCAGGAGGGGTTTAAAACTATTTTGAGTGGGCCAGCTCAGCCACCATACGATGCTTTTTTACCAAATGCTGGTCATAGTCTGGGCTATATTGATGTTAAAGTCTGTGAATTAAAACATCTTCTTGATGCGATAGAAACAGGTCAATCAGTTTGGCCTAATTTTTCAGATGGATTAAAGATTGAAAGAGTAATGGATGCTATTGATCAATCTGCTCTTTCTGGACAATGGATTGATGTCTGAGCAAATACAAAATATCATTTATAAAAAACCTAGAAAGTGGAGTGCACTTGTTGTTGGAAGGGCAGGCCTTGATCTTTATCCCCAGCCATCAGGATCAAAGACTAAGTTGGCTGAATCATTTGTTAGTGATGTGGGAGGTTCTGGAGGCAATATAGCAATTGCAATGAAAAGATCTGGAGGGAACATTGCACTAATTTCCGCACTTTCAGATGATCCAGTTGGTTCTTTTGTTAAGAATCGGCTTATTGAGGAAGGTATAGATATTCATTTAATGCAGACAACTCATGGTAACGAAAGAACAAGTCTTGCCATTGCTGAAGAGCGCCCGACAGATTGTGAAGTTGTAATTTATCGTAATAATCCAGCAGACCTTCAAATTAATTTTGATAAAAATACAGAGTTGGCAATTCTAGATAGTAGTAATCTTGTGGTTACCGGAACAAGCCTGATTGATGAACACTCAAGAAAACAAGTCTTGAACATGATGGAGCATGCAAAAAAAAATGACTGTAAAGTTTGGTTAGATTTAGATTATAGGCATTGGAATTGGCCTGATATGAGCTCAACCCGCTCAGCATATCAGAAGGCAGAAAAGCTATCAGATGTAATCGTTGGAAATGAGGAAGAGTTTAAGATCCTAAATGATAAGTTAACTATTCAAGTTAAGCAAAGCATGTCCAATAACCAGATAATGATTCTAAAGAAAGGAAAAAATGGATGCACTTTATTTTCGCGTGATTGCCGTTTATCAACTGGTATTTATAAATTAAACGTTATGAAGCCCTATGGGTCTGGGGATGCCTTCCTTGGAAATTTAATCATGAATTATATGACTTATGGAGATTGGCAAAAAGCAACTGAAGCTGGTAGTGCTGCAGCCGCAATCGTTGTCTCAAAGCAAGGCTGTGCAAGTGCAATGCCATCAAATCAAGAAATAAAGTTATTACAAGAAAGTAAATCGATTGAACCAAAAACAGAGTGGAGTTAAAAATGCATATCCCCCAATTTGAAAATAATAATGAGCCTATTGTGGATTGTAATAGTGAGATAGTGCCTCTATGCTATTTCAATATCATAAAACTTTCTGCAGGAGAAGAATTTAGCTATCAGCTTAGCGATTATGAGACGTGTATCGTTCCTGCTACTGGAACTATTGATGTCGAAGTTGAAGGCCAAGCCTTTAAAGATGTTGGCAAGAGAAATCATATTTGGGAAAGTAATCCTGAAGGAGTTTATGTCCCCGTTAATCAAAAGGCTAGATTACTTTGCCAAAATGGTAAAGCTGAAGTTTTTGTCTCTGGCGCAAAACACAATGAAACTTATGAGCCATTTGTGATTAGGCAAAATGATATTGATAAGGTTCAGTATGGTTCTGATGATACAAAGACCCACAGAAAAATTAAACATATTTTAGGAAAAAATCCAGCGGGTAAAGTGGGTAAGTTATTAGTCAGTGAATTGTTTACAGTTGGAGAAGGTGGATGGTCCGGATTTCCTCCTCATAAGCATGAGACTGACAAGCTTCCAGATGAAAGTAGACACAATGAAGTTTACAATTTTAGATTTAATCCATCAAATGGCTTTGGTGCTCAGTTTTTAACGCCAGATGGTGAAGACTTTGGTCCCGTTTACCACGTTCGGGACGGATCTACTTTTATCTTTGATAAGGGTTACCATCCTTGTGTTGCGGCTCCTGGCTTTGAGATGTACTACTTCACCATTTTGGCAGGTGAGAGCCAAAGGCCACTGCATATGAACTATCAAAAAGAGTATGCATATCAATTAGAAACTATTCCGGGTATGCAAGATATGCTTAATAAATTTAAATAATGTTAGCAAATTTAAAAGATATTCTATTACCAGCAAAAGAAGAGGGTTATGCCGTAGCATGCTTCAATGTTTTTGGCTTTGAGGACTCAAGGGCTGTCATAGATGCTGCAGAGTCAAGAAATGCCTCAGTTATTCTTTCAATAAATCTTGATATGCGCCAATTTATGACTATGGATCAAATTATTGGTATGTTAAGACCTATGGCTGAGAGTTCTAAGGTTCCAGTATGTATTCATCTTGATCATACTTATGAAGTTGATGAAGTAAAGCGGGCAATAGATTCTGGGTTTAATTCTGTCATGTATGATGGATCACAATTGCCTATTGCTGAAAACATTGCCTCCATTAAGGATGTAGTGTCTTATGCACGCCACAAAGGAGTTTCGGTTGAAGCTGAAGTAGGATCAGTTCCTTATGCAACTGGTAGAGACCACATTAAATCTGAGTTAACTGACTTGTCTGAGGCTTTAGCTATGGAAAAAGATGGCAAGCCTGATGCACTAGCAATTTCAATAGGGAATGTTCATCGAATAGAATCAGGTTTTGTAGAAATTAATGTTGAGCGATTTAATGAACTTGAGAAAGAGCTTTCTATTCCATTAGTGATTCATGGCACAAGTGGAATTAAAGATAGTGATATTAAAATGCTTTCAAAGCGCCATATTACAAAGTTTAATGTTGGCACAGTCTTAAGGAAGAGTTTTGGTGATTCATTACGATTTACTTTAGAGTCTGACTCTAATCTATTTGATAGGATTGCAATCATGAAAAAAGTGATTCCTGATTTGCAAGTCACCGCTTCAAGGGTAATCAAGCTCCTTGGACAATAAAAAGTATTTATCTCGCTTTTTGAAGACTCTTAATTACAGATTCTGTCTCATCCCAGTCAATACATCCATCAGTCACTGATACTCCATATTTCATACTCTGTTTATCTAAAAGTATTTTCTGCTTGCCAGAAAATAAATTACTTTCTAGCATGACACCAAAAATAGATTTATTTCCAGAGTGAATTTGACTTTTGATATCCTCAATCACTTTACCTTGATTTCTGTAATCCTGATTAGAATTATCATGGGAGCAATCAATCATAATTCTCTCAGCTAAACCATTTTCCTTAAGAAGTTTTTCACATTTTAATACCGATTCATTGTCATAGTTCGGTTTGGTGCCACCTCTCAGTATGATATGAGAAGATATATTTCCTTTAGCTTTAAATGTGGCGATTTGTCCTTTATCGTTAATTCCTAGAAAACTTTGTGGGGAAGAGCAGGCTCTAATTGCATTAACAGCCATTATTAAGTTACCATCTGTTCCATTTTTAAAACCAACTGTCATCGATAGTCCACTCGACATTTCTCTATGAGTTTGCGATTCGGTTGTCCTTGCGCCAATAGCACACCAAGAAATGAGGTCAGCAAGGTATTGAGGAGTAATCGGGTTAAGTGCTTCAGTAGCTGTTGGCATCCCTTGCTCTGCAAGCCAAACGAGGAGCTCACGTCCTTGTCGCAGACCTTTTTCCACATCTAGTGAATCATCCATATCTGGATCACTAATTAATCCTTTCCAACCCACAGTAGTTCTTGGCTTTTCAAAATATACTCTCATCATGATATAGATTGATTCTTCAACTTCCCTCTGAAGTGACTTCAATTTAAGAGCATATTCTTTAGCTGCTCCAATATCATGAATTGAACAAGGACCCACGATAACTATGAGTCTTTTGTCTTTGCCTAAAAAAATATCATTAACAGTTTTACGACTCGTTAAAATATTATCTTTGCCGTGATCACTCACTTTGATTTGCTGTCTTAAATCAATGGGGGAAGTAATAACTGTTTCACTTTCGATATTTGTATTGTGGATTTGATTAATCATTTCAGTCATGTTTTATAGTTTTGAGCGACGATTTAAACATAAATGTAGAAATATTTTTTAGTTAGATGATAAAAAAAATAGTTAATTTAACTTTTAATAAATTTATTAATCTTGATAATTTTTAGGGCATAGATGAAAAAAATAACAAAAAAAATATTATTATTTTCATTGGTTTTCCTTGTTGGATGTAGTTCTACCACCTTTATTTATAATAGAATTGACTTTTTGTTGCCGTGGTATCTGGAAAGTTACGTTGACTTAAATCAAGAGCAAAGGAAGAATTTAAATGAATTACTTGAGCCATTTTTTGAATGGCATAGAGAGGAAGAATTACCTAAGTATGCAGAAATTATTGGAGACTTAGAGTTATTACTTGACGAAAAAATTGAGCTCTCCTCTGTTGAATCCATTACTTATGATGTTGAACAGGCTTGGTTTCGAATTGAAGATGAAATGATTTTGTGGGCTATCCCTATGACCCGGGATTTATCGCAAGAGCAAATTGACGAATTTCTTCAAACAATGCAAACTAAAACTTTACAAAGTGAAAAAAAATATTTAGTTCGTAATTTACAAACTTATCAAAATGATAATTACAAACGCATAAGAAAGAACTTAAGGCGCTTCATAGGAGGCATGAATAAAGATCAGCTCGATCTTATTAATGTTGCAAGTAAAGAAATGATTAGAGTCGATGGTCAGTGGATCAATAATCGAAAAGCTCTCATTGAAAATCTCAAGTTGATTCTTAAGAGGGATGATGGCTGGGAATTAGCATTGACAAATATTACCCATAGAGATGATTCGGTTTCAGATAATTATCGTAAAACTTATTCTCATAATATCAAAGTTAATGAGCGCCTTTTTGTTGAAATTTTAAATTCTAGGACTGAAAAGCAAGACAAGAAACTACGTTCTATGCTTTTAAGATACAAAA
>ENA-OSET01005186-OSET01005186.1-sediment-metagenome-genome-assembly--contig:-NODE-5186-length-11134-cov-7.077507_pt1 | contig 11134 bp, 12 predicted proteins | sample MGYA00237882_ERZ534229 | MGnify/ENA primary metagenome ERZ534229 (study PRJEB26408, sample SAMN06266212) | sediment metagenome | isolation source: Hudson Canyon methane seep mesocosm | place...
TCCCTCAAGGTATTGAGGTACACCTTCTGCGATAACTTCCCAGTTAGCTTTTGAACCAACATATATGTGCTTACCAAGCTCAACTTTTGGGTCTCCGTTTACACAGCCCAATGTTACACCGTGAACCGCGCCATTAAATATGCCACAAAGTGTTGAGCCGCACTTACTACAAAATTGAAGACCAAAACCATGTTTACTAACATAAGACGTCAATAGTTCTTTGCCAGATAGCCATTCAAATTGTCCAGACTCAACGAGTGCATAGGCTGAAGCTTGGGAGCTAAACGCTTTACGACAGCGAGAGCAATGGCAAGACCTAGCGTCACGGAGCTGGCCGTCAACTCGGTATTTAATTTCGCCGCAAAAACATTCGCCAGTTATTGCCACTTTATTCTCCATTGGAGCTTGTGGTTAGGGCAGGATGTTAGCTATTGCCATTTAACTTTGGCACTTACACAATACCCTAATTTATTTTGTTTTTAATTCGTTTTATCTTATGCAAATACATTTGCATTTATGGAGTTCAGTAAAACATCTAACTTACCCGGTAGCATGCTATCTCCTTGGGGCTCCATATCAATTGGCGAACCACACCTTAAAAGGTACGCTTCACCATTGTAATGCCGATAGAAATCAAACAACCTTTGTGGCCCAAATTTTTTATTATGGAACACATATTGGATATAGTTGAACTCTTTACCAAAAAGAGTAGCCGCACCTTTATCCGTTACTTTTAATTCATTATCCTTGTTAAAAAGATCTTTAAATAAGAAGCTCTCAACATCGTCAGCACTAAGTTCGACATCACCGAGTTGCTCTAAATTGATGATTATACTAGAGCCGTCAGTACGATCAAAAAGACTAACAAGCATGTCATCAATCTCATCATATTCAGCAATTACAATCCAAACCTTACCATTAAATGAAATTTGGAAATCACGATGTTTTGACCTCCAGTTGCCTGAGAAAATTGATTTAATATTAATCATTACCTAAACATTGCCTGGTTATAAGTTGTAGCTGATGACTGGTGATAAATTTATCCGCTAACGAGTTTCGACTCTCCAGTTTCTGAATTCCTTCCCTGCTTTTAGCTCATGAAGGATGCTAGCCTCTAGTACAGATGGCAGTTCTACTACTTCAGAACTTACAGATACTCCGCTTCCGAAAGAACCGTCAAACTGCTTAATGTCGATCAACTTATCCAGTATGGTAGCTCGCCCCTTTACCATCCGAAATGGAATATTAGTTTCTGTATAATTGTTATTAGATACACCGACACTTCTCCATTGAGGGCTCCACGTCCTAATAATCTTATCTATTTTATAATTACCCGACGGTAGATCATCGATCAAAATATATAATGAATTATTATTATCAATACTTATTGTTCTTATCCCTTCTATTCTTTCGTATTCACCTGAACTATTCATAGACTGTGAAATAACCAGACTATATCGGCAGCTCCACTGCTCGGTTGTTGAGTTCACATTAGATTTTGGAATGATTAAAACGGCATTATCGCCATTATTTTTTGGCAATTGTGGGCTGGCGCAGCCAAATAACATAAAAAAAATAAAAATAGATAAATACTTCATTCTTAATTTTAACCTTCATAGTGGGGTTCGCAAACTTGTTAGGTTTTATTTCACTACTATCTAAGATTTTGCTATCACAAAATGTTCGAGTTTAAAAATTTGATCGGCAGGAAGAGTTCTACCGACAGGGGTAAAGTATACTGAGTTGAGATCTTCCAAAGATTTATTTTCTTTTACTATAAAACCATTTTGAGAAAGCAGGCCTTCTATTTCTTCAGCTGTGTAGAATGATATCCAAGGCTCCCCCGCTTTAGCCGCTAAGCCCTTTATTATTTCAGCCCGCTTCGCAGCTTTTGGGTAACCCTTACCAAAGCAGCTCTCAGGATCTTTATCTAGAAGCTCATCGACGTAAGATATAAAAAATGTTGAACTTGTGTTCTGAGTAAGCGCAGCCAGTTCTTTAATCGTTGAAGTAACTGCATCTTTAGTGATGTACTGCGATACGCCTTCAAGGGTAAAAACGGTGGACTTACTTTGATCGAAACCCGCGGCCAAAAGTTGTTCGGCCAGCGACTGGTGATTGAAATCAATGCTCACATAAGTGACGTTTTCTGAATTAGGTAATTCTTTGGGAAGTTTAGAACGCTTTCTTGCCTGAACTTCAGGCTGATCAACTTCAAAGATTTTTAATGTAGACGGAAGTTCAAGCCGATATGCCCGCAAGTCATATCCCGCCCCCAGAATGACGTATTGCTCTGCCCCAATAGCAACACTCTTTTTGACCTGATCATCAATAAAACGTGTACGGGAAATTAAATGTTCGTGAAAACCAGGCACAAACTTTTGAGTTAACCAGACGCTTAGCTTATGCCCCATCAACTTGATCAAGCCAGCACCGATTACAAACCTTTCTGCATAAGGGTCATTTATGATACGTTTATCCGATTTAGCAAGTGTTTCAATCAAACGCTGTTTAGCCACCCCTTGGGCGGTACCGTCCTTTCTAAAAATTGAATTATTCATAGTACCCATTATCAAAAACTAATTTACATTTCCTATTTAGCAGGCTTCATAGTTCAACGTAACCTAACGCCAACATAAAGGGCCGGAGCTGCGTAGCAGTGTAGGTCCAGCCCCGCAGGGGCGATCTTTGATGTACTGGTTATGCCTTTGCATAGCCCAATACTCTAATCGATGTATCCGTTTTAACCAACTGAAACTGACCTAGTTTATTTAAAGCCAATTCAAGATTTTGGTTACCAATAACTGGGAACTCAAGCCACTCGATTTCTTTGTAGATTAATGGCTCTCTGAACCAGTTATTATCAATATGTTCTTCGTATTCTTCGATATATGTAGTTTTAATTTCATCAGAATATACAAGTTTGTAGTTCAGTGCAGGAATATCTGCATGATGAACACACACCGCTTTGAGTAACTTTACCCACTTACTATTGCTCATATATGAAGCGGAATACTCACGAGAAATAATGGAATCTAGACGCTCCCATTGCTTATTTATTTTCTCATTCTGTGAGTTAACTTTACCCGACATTCTAAAATACCTTTAAGGGCATAACGCTTAAATTTTGGGCAAATAATGTGGAGTGACGAAGGAGCGCAGCATTATTTGTCCTAAACATTTTTTGGTTATAATTGAACGTATGGTAAGTCAAAGTTTACTGATACAGGTCTCGCATAGCACCTTGTAATAGTTTCTGTGCCAATGATTAGATTGTTCTCAATTATCATTTCAGTTCGCTCTTCTTCATAGTGCTCACCTTCGCAAGAGTCATCTTCATTCTCTATACCAAAATATATATCATCGTTATTTATATACGCGACATCTAATATAGTTGACTGTGTGTTGTCTTCGTTTTGATAGGTAAGATCAAGTTTGTTGGCGATAACTCCACTTGACATAGTAACCTCTGAACCCAAAATATAGGTTCCATTACTGGTTGTAGTTGAAGTAATGTCTGAACCACAACCACCTATAAGTGATTCGGTCGTTCTAGAAAACTCACCTTCGTTAAAATTCCACCTAATATCCTGTAATCTACTACCTGCTACGAGGCAATCAGCTTGCCAAGCTCCGTCAATAATTGTACTTCCTGAATTTGTTATTTCGGTACTGGGTGACTCTGAACTCGATGAAGAACCTCCACCACACCCACTTAATGAAAATACTGCTAATACGATTAATACTCTAAACATAAACTTCCTAAAAATTATAACGCCTGCATTTGCGGCAGTTTTGTGAAGCGGCGAAGCCGCGTAGCAAAGCTGTCCAAGCCACAAAGTGGCTGATGCAACATGCTCTGGTTATGTTTTTCTAATTCTGTTTGAGAAACAAAAGCCATGAGCTTTCGCCTGAGTGTTTATATATTCTTGTAGGCTTAAAAGGGTACTCTCCTCTGCTTTAGCCAGAACAACGCTTCCCTTTTTATGAACTTTCATCATTAGCCTTACAGAATCCTCACAGCTAAAACCAATTTTGACAAATATTTTAATCATGAATTCTAATGAAATCTCTTCATTATTAAATATTTCCAGCAAGTATTGCTCACTTGAACTGTAATCGATGGACACCCAAAGTTCTTCACTAAAATCATCCATATCGATTATGGACGATTTATTAAACTGCTCGTGTAAAGCTCTACTAGCAGCTTGATTTCGTTCAATATATCTATTCAATGATTTCAGAAAGGACATATTCTTACCTAAAGAACATAACGCCGCGAACATGGGTGACCAATGTGGAGCACGAAGTGCGGAGCATTGGGCATCCTATGCTTTGCCTGGTTAAACGCTATATTGCAGCTAACCACGATTTTGTTACCTTTTTAATTTCTAGTTCGGTTATATCTTTAACTGGTTTTGTAGATGCCCCAAAATTAATACTGAAAAAACGCCCTTTAAAGACATGAATAACCGCATTAATAGTTTCTCCATTTGGTATGGAAAAAGCCACCTTTACGAGAGGTGCATCATCACTTTTCAAGGCCAATAAAGGCCGAATTTCACAGACTTTACGAAAACCACGAATTTTATAAAAATTAAGTGCACGCCAGTCAACTTCCCGCTGAACTAAATTGAACTGTTCTATCTGTTCAATAATAACCTTTGCCATATCGACAGGGAGTGCTTGAATGCATAACTCCAGCGCTCGCAATTCAAAAGGCGAAAGAGTTACACCGCCTCTTAAAGCTCGATAAAACTTATTTCCGTAGACTAATTTCATACGTTTAACGCTACCAACAACGGCAGGTTTGTTGATGATTGTTTTGTGAAATGATGGCGAAGCCATTCACAAAACGAGCAGCGACAAAACTGTCCAAGCCCCGAAGGGGCGAACATGGCTGCGCTTGTTAGTTTTCATGTAGTGTAAGCTCATGCTTGGTACGTAATTTTTTTACCATATACCACTCAAAAGGTGACCATATGATAATTATCGATATTACGTAAAATACATACCGAAAAACGCTACTTACTTCCAATTGCGTGAGCACATAATAAGCAGACAAAACAATAAAAGGGGCAGAAATTAAACAACTGATAAATAGCATTAACCACCCTACTGGACGATAGCGCAGCTTGACCTTGCAATGAGGACATTTTAGTAGATTTGGTAAACCGGCTTTATAAATAGCCCATGTACCTATGTCTTGGTTGCAATTTGGACAGTGAGTTGAGTTCATAATCTCTCTAGAAAACTAACGCCGCGAGCATGGGCGGCCAATAAGGAGCACGAAGTGCGGAGTATTGGACGTCCTATGCCTTGCCTGGTTAGCTGGTGAACCACGGACTTTAAGCTTTAGCCCCTGACTTTCCCTTAGTTGGGTAATGGACTGGTAGTGTGAAATTGTTTATTTCACACTTAGCTTAATTCATGCACTCCACGAACTAACTGTAATAATTTACTCGTTCCACTAGGCTCAATAGAGCACCGGAACGAAGTTATTAAACTGTGTTGATGATACTAAATTTACTGCTTGTAGGCTGGGTACTGTGCCACAGTAAAAGTACCCGCGATTTCTACCCGAAAAATAAAGGGACTGAAAACAGATAACGCCTGCGATAAAGGGCCGAGCTGCGTAGCAGTGAAGGTCCAGCCCACAGGCCCTTTTGTGGGCGATCTTTGATTGCCTTGTTATGCGCTGTATTACATGACATGTATATCATGTAGCACAACCTCGAACTTACTATTTTTACGGTTGAACTCAAACTCAGCCGTTAATTCTGAGATTTCACCGTTTAGAGGAATATCAAATTCTAGGTTGTAACCACCATCGTCTCGTTTGTAAAAGTTTGGGTGGCACTCAGAAATATTTACTCGATATACCGTTGGTGTGATATTGCTACCTAAGTAATCTTGAAATACCTCAACAACCTGATCATAGCCCCATTTTATGCCATAGCAATTTGGGGCATCGATACCGATAACGGAACCATCAGAAAGCTCATTAAGCCAGTATTGGCAGAATGACAGCAACTGTTTTTCGATTGAGCCAAACTCTATTTGAAGCATAATTCCTATTTACGCATAACGCCTGCAGCATGGGCGAGGAGCGCAGCGAACGAGTCCAACCCAGCGGCTCTTTGCTGGGTGAGCATGGCTGCACTTGTTAGTTTTATTTATAGTTTGCATTAATGTATTGCTCTAGGTGTTGCTCGATTTGTAATTTAGAACTATCCCATGCTTCATCGACTGCATCAAACTCTGCTGAGAGCTTAGGGTAACGAAAATTAAATTGTATTTCTCGAAGCCACCGCAACCTTGAAGGTTTAAACGAACCAAACCATGACACAAATTTCGTTAAAAGTTCTGAGGCTTCGTGAGCACCAATTGCCGCGAGAGATTTTGGAATATGATTAATATAATTGCCCGAGTGATTAACGCATAAATCGGTAAAACCACCATTATCAATTGCACCTAGTGAACTAGATACAACGATAATATTTTTCTCTACTTCTGAAAGAGAGCGAAAACCGTTTTTATCTTCTTTCTCGTAGAGTTGATTAATCAATTCATCCATTGAGTTCGATAGTCCTTTTTGAAACTAACGCCTTGCTCTTGGGCAAATAATAAAATTGGCCAGTGTTTTTTGGCCGGTTTTATTATTTGTCCTAAGCAGCGACTGGTTAAAGGTTTTAGTTTAATTCTACCGAGATTTCTCCGCTTGGAGTCAAATAGACAGATGCAACTCTACCAGCAAAATTGAACTGTACAGGCATTTCGTGAATCTGGAAAAGAAATTGTCCAATTCCTGTTTTTGGCCAAGGATTTAAACCACCTATTTTTGATTTAAAGAGTTTGCCTTGTTCCATTTTGGTTGCCCCCTCAGGATACTCTGTTGGATCAGTTTCCTCTATAAAATTGATATCATGTTCAATTGCATACGGGTGAACTGGAACATTACAAACTCTGATTGGGCTGCACTTATTTATTAATAATGCTACTGGAGACGGATCATCTCCATCATCTATTGTTTCCCAAAGCTGTATGGCGGATACGCCGGGTAGATTAATACGTTTACCATCAACTTCTAGTTCTAAAAGAAAGCCCCATTCACTATTTTCATTTTCGGGCCATGGGAAAACTAATGGTAATTTCTCTGGCTGACCACCAACGTAACTTCTCGAATTACTTCGACCGTTTGTAAATTCCATGTAATAGGTGATGGACATTTAATTACCTTTAACAGTTGAGTTAACGGAATTATTTCCTCTTATGCAACTGCCTAAAAACATATCATAACTGCTAGAGCCTACGCCATCTCTGAGCTAAATCTAGTTTAGTCATAAAAACCTCAGGACAGATAGTGGGATTAATTCCTCATATGCAATTGATTAAAAAATCAACATAATCGCCTGAACCGTTGCTGTAACTAGCTTATAACCAACTTACACTTATAATTATTAGGACAAAAAGAGGAATTTTCTCCTTGTTATTAATGAGGTAGAAAATATCATACTGGCTTTTACATTAAATCAACCACTTCACAAAGAGGTACAACTATGGGGTCAACCTAAGGTATTAACACGTGTAAGAAATGAGCTAAGACGCAAGCATTACAGCCCGAAAACAGAAACAGTCTATGTTTATTGGTTAAAACAGTACTTTTATTTTCATAAACTTCAGCATCCTGAAACATTGAACGCTGAACACATCAAACAATTTCTGAATCACCTTACCACCAACCGAAATGTTGCAGCAGCCACTCAATCACAAGCACTTAATGCACTGGCATTCCTCTATAACAAGGTATTAAAAATCGAACTTGGAGATATCGGTGTATTTAAACGTCCCAAACGCTACGAATATGTACCTACTGTATTGAGTATATTAGAGGTGAAGTCTGTGCTTAGAAGTATGCAAGGCAGACCTGCATTAGCATGCGCTTTACTTTACGGCACGGGAATGAGGATCAACGAACTAATAACATTGCGTGTTCAGGATATTGACCTAGCTAATGGAACAGCCACCATTAGAAACCCAAAAGGGAACAAGTCCAGGGTTACATTTTTACCACAAAAGCTCACCCAGTCATTAACCAAGCACCTTGTTTGGAGAAAGCAGCTACATATTAATGATACTCATAAAGGCTTCGGGTATGTTGATATGCCTAACGCATTAAGTAGAAAATTTCCTAAGGCCCAAACTAGCTTTGAGTGGCAGTATGTTTTTCCGTCATCAGCAGTAGTGCAAGACAAGCAGCAAAGTCACATTATACGCCGCTGGCACACCTCTAGCTCAACAATCAGAAAGGCACTACAAAAGGCTGTACGAGAATGCGAAATCTATAAGCGCGTTACCCCTCATACACTGAGGCACTCCTTCGCCACCCATTTATTGCAAGCGGGAACAGATATTCGAGTGATTCAAGAGTTAATGGGACATAAGGATTTGAAGACAACAATGCTCTATACACATATTGCAGCAGAACACTGTAAAAATACGGTCAGTCCATTTGACAGGTTATAGACATAAAAAGAGAGACTTAATCTAAGCAATATTATTGAAGCCTGGTTCCTTTCAGGTTTCAGCACTTAACGTCTTCTTTCGGGTATTAAGTTATTTTGCAGAAATGTCGCCTTCGTGGCAGTTCAAGACAGTACACGAGATAATTTGCTCCTAGGCCCTAAACCGTCACTACTGCCACTTTGCAGTCCTTTATATACTTAATAGCAATTCTCAAACCTTGCCAAAGCAGACATTCAATTACTCCCTTTCGTGCTGGATTTCATGGAAATATAACTAACCTTCAGTCCCAATCAAAAAAGAATTTCACTCCGCTTTCAGAGCCTGGTTTAACAAAATCTAATGGGTAAGTGTTTTCTTGTGTTCCATCTGTAACCCAGATTTCCCAGCCAGTCTCATCTGTAGGAAGTGTAAAAAATTTCAGGTTTAAAATATGAGCATCAAACTCTTGACCGATGAAGTACAGTGATGTGGTTGGAAAATTTTGGTAAATGCTATATGAAGTAGGGCGTCCTTCTGCAAGCATATTAAGCTGTTTGGTCTTATAACCATAAAACCATACAGTCTGCTGAATACCAGAGCTAAATGGAGCCACTTCTGTGCTCACATTAATACCTGTTGTTAATAAAACACCATCATCGTAATATGTCACCTCATACAAAGAGTCTTGTAAAATTTCATTTGTAACTACTGTAGTGAATTGATGGTTTTCTAAGTTATATAATCCTATATCATAGAGTTCATCACCGTCGTAGCGGAAGGTAATAGCCCCATCTACTGAATTTTTATCAAAACTATAGTTGAAACCATCCGAGGCATTACAATCGTCCCGAAAAGGGTTCCATTTTTCATCTTCTGTTAGCAAATAGGTAATTATACATTCAGCATTATTGCTATCTTCTATTGTAAACCCCACCAATGTGTTGACAGTATTAGTTTCTACAATGGTGATGCGCTTGATATTTTCAGTTGATATAGGCCAGCTCAGTATTCTTTCAGAGGAATTTATTGTCTTATCAAATATGGTTAATTCAGAAAATCTGGGGTCTACGCCATAGTCATTATCGTGATAATAGGTTAAATATTTTTTTGGCAGTTCTGCTTGATACCCATGAATTGAAAATTCATCCGGGAATCGATATAGCACTGATATTGTAAGAGTTTTATTTACGTATTGAACAGTATAAATGGTATCTCGAAGGTCTTGAGATAAATAAGATATATCCTCTCCATCTGGAAAGGAAACGGCTTCAAGTTGATTGGCTTCTATGTCAAAAAAATAAAGTTTCTCATTGTCTTCATTGTCCTGCCCGATTAAAAATAATTTTTCCGGTAGGGCTTCAAATGTTCTGATAGAAGTTATGGCACTAACTCCAGGAAAAGTCAGTAGTTCTGTTCCTTCTAATGTACCGTCCGTTTCCCATACTACTCCACCCTCTCCGCGATAATAGGCAAAACCATTTTTCTGGAAGTAGTTTTTACCAAAATAATACGGTAAATTTTCCGCGACGTTCTTTAGATCTCTACCGTTAGAAACCCATAGAGATGATGTGAACCCATGTTCCTCTTTATCTATAAGTGTAAAAAATAGATGTTTACCGCACTCTAGGTTGACTGTTGAATCTTCTGTTAAAGTAGTTACAGAATAAAGACCAGAAAATAAGCAGTTTTGCAGGGTGGGTGAATTAATAATTTGAAGTTCATCGTCTTTTTTAACCTTAGCCGAAGTTTTACCATTTTCAGTAAATGTCCAAACTTCTTCACTTGTAATATTTGCAACAGTTACTTCGCCTTCAAGCCCACTGAGTTCGAAATCAACATCTAAAGTTTCAGAGGCTGTTTCATTTGATTCCCCTCCAGAACCACATGCGACTAGTAATAAACATAACAAGGAAATGAGTATTGTATGGAACATCAAAGTAAAATCCATTTTAGATGAGAGTATTTGTAAGCACATTATAATAATAGTCATTAAAAATGACATGCACATTTATCACAACTCGATGAATTTATTCTATTTTTTATAATATAATTCGAGTATAAAAGGTAAGTTAGGTGGCTAAGTGATCATTGTTGTTTAATTAACCTAACGTCTGCTTTTTCATTTGTATTACTCATTAGTCTGACTTTCTAAGTTCCGCTTAGGGCGAAGACATGTCTTTCACCCCTTCAAAACGCAAATTTCTCCTATCGGGTAAATTGCATTACTTGACCTGAAACTAAATCATCAAGGGTGGACGTCCGCTATTGAGTTTGAATTAAATTGGTAGCAGGTACTCTGAAGAGAATGATAGGTTGAAGCAGTGGCTAATTTAACGTTCTACAGAAAATCAGCCACTTCCGCCATGTGGCATTTCCTGAACAACTCCCCTAGCTCAACAATCTCACCAGAACCACTTCCTCGAACAAGATAAATGGCATTCCTACAACTGCCCGATCATCTTCTGATACTGATTCGCTTTCATTGTCTGTTGACGCTTTTGAAATTCTTGCATCAATACCTGACAAGCTTCTTTAAGCGCATCTGGAGTGACATCTGGATGTTTTCGTAAATTCTCAAACGCTCGCTCAGCTTCTTTTACTGAATCATGCCTTAAACAGGCATAAAGTA
>ENA-OSET01005188-OSET01005188.1-sediment-metagenome-genome-assembly--contig:-NODE-5188-length-11130-cov-24.773184_pt1 | contig 11130 bp, 14 predicted proteins | sample MGYA00237882_ERZ534229 | MGnify/ENA primary metagenome ERZ534229 (study PRJEB26408, sample SAMN06266212) | sediment metagenome | isolation source: Hudson Canyon methane seep mesocosm | place...
CGTTGAAACGATTGGTTTAACAGGACATACAGTTTCTTCCAATATGGAATTTAAGGGCGGTTATTATCACTTTGAAAGCAGTGATGATGCAGATTACTGGTTAAGAAAACTTGAGAAAAGCACAACAGTCGCAATTCAAGCTCATGAGATTAATAAGATTCAGTATCTTAACGGAATCAGAAACGAAAGAGATAAGGAAAACTCTAATGGCTAAAAATACACCAGAGAATAACCGTAAGCATCAACAAACATCTTATGCCAAGCGCAAGGCAATGGGATTAGTGCATAAGAAAATCTGGATTAAGCCAGAGCATTGGGATGAGGTGAAAGCGTTGGTGGCTAAACTAAACGCATCAGGATAGCATTGTCGCCAGAACGCATTGGCAACTGCCTTGCATATTTGCTATCCAACAACTCAACAGCCGCTTCATTGAAGTCACCAGCTTCGATGGCGGCTATCATTTTCTTAAACTTCCGCAATCGGGTTGAGCCTAAGTTGAAGCACATATCCATCAGGCACTTTTGCTGGCTGTAGCCTAACCCATCAAAGTCAGTAAACATCTTACGCAACTCATCCGCGACAACATCCATGTCATTCGTGAACAGCATATCCGCTTCAGCTTGCGTGATGCCGTTAGTTTCTAAGCAACGCCCATATCCGATTGTCGTTAAGCCAAGCGAGTCGTCATAAGGCATGAGCCGCAAACCCTCATTAGACTTAATATAATCTTCGGTTTCTTTATTCATCGCCAGCGCAAATTATTCTAATTTTATCTGGATGCACACTGCTATCCACGACCGCTCGAACTGACCCTCTTGCACCAGAGGGAATTTTGCAATACTTGCTGACTGCAAAACTTGCCCCACTGCCGATAACTTTCGCGGTTGAACAGCCAGCCAATAGCGGAATAATTAACAGCGCTATCATCGAAAAATAAAACCATTTTGGAAAAGCCATTTATATCTCCCTCGTCAAACGAACATAGTTGCTAACAGAATGGTCAGCGAATGAATCAATCTTTTTGTCCATGAATCCCTCGAACATTCCAGAGCCGAATTGTTTTAGCCTGTGCCAAAAACTTGGGTTAGTAACCAATTCCCCATCACCATCGAAATAGAAACTGATTCCCACGTGCCTATAATTCCAAGGAATGGACATGGGGTGGCGCGTAACAATGTCATTGTGATTGCGAAATCTGAACACATTATTGAATCTGAAATTGAACACCGCTTTAAAGTCTGAATCACCCACTCTCGGTGAACCGTAAGTGTAAAGTTCAGCGTCATAATTATCTAACCGCGACATAGCCAGCGTTGCGATAGCCGCGCCTAAACTATGACCAGTGAAGATAACGTGTCTGCCCTCACAAAGTCGGTTGTAGTCTTCGAGGACAGCATCCCACAGCGCATCAAGTGCTGACTTAAAACCGCGATGAACCGTGCCAGCTTCATGCTCTGAGCCAACGCCAACACGCCTAAACTTCAAGTCGGCTTTGATGTCTGCAAACTCGGTGACCTCAGTGCCGCGAAAGGTAAAGATTAATTCTTTATCCGTCCACACGGTATAACATTGCATCCCTTGCGCTGAATGAAAGTTAAACCGTCTGTCGCTGTGAAACTTGTCTGGTGGCAAGTATGCCCTTTCAGACATTAATGCCATTTCATAAGCGCGGTTTTTATCAGGCATAAAACACTCCAATCCAATGCAAGAAGCCGACAGCTAACGAACTTCCAAGAACTGCCAATCCGATATAAAATGTCAGTTCCATAAAGAACTTCCAGTACATCCTCACTTCTGCAATAAATCTAATATCGAATCAGGCAACAGTGTCAACACAAGAACGCCAAAGATGAAGCCGCGTGTTTGTATTATCAACCGCTCAATTGAATCAAGCTTCTCGTCAAGTTTCTCCATGCGATTTCTCATGTCCACAATCTCTCTATCAATTGCCACGATATTAGCTTCAGTTGTTGAGCAACGTTTCTCGTCCATGCGTATCCCTATTCAGTTGGTATCGCTAACTCTGCTTCTTGCTCTGCAACCATCGCTTCATACGCACTGATTACCTCTGGTGTCCAAGTCGCATTAGCGATTGCTACTACCTTTGGGTCTTCGTCCGTTAGGTCTTGGTTAGGATGTAGAACGTGTCTGTGGAATGATGATGATAAAACCTCTCCATCTTCTAAGACTCTCGTTGCACAGCGAACTTGAATCGTGCCGTTCTCAAGAACTTCAATCTTGTCTACAACGTGTACTTTTTCTAGTGCCATTTTGTTTTCCTTTTGTTAAATGTCCGTCCGTATCGTCCGATAGGGATAATTAAAGTTCGTAAAATCCTTGGATATAGAATTCGGTTTGAATTGTAATATAAGATGCCACGGGTGAGTTTGCTCCACCAGTAAGCGCACCAACGTTTATTTTCGTTGCCGTATTACCAATCAAAGCCATGAAAGAACTCCCAGACGGTAAATTGGAGCTCCATGCGTTTACGATAGACGAGGGGTTTCGTTTTTTAGAATCACTGGAAGAGGTGAATGGTAAGCCAGTGATATTTAAAGAACCTACTGGTGATGATATGGCTGATGGTCTTATGTGAAGATTATAGAATACCTTATTACCAATCTTCGTATAGTAGCCTGTGTTATAGCTGGAACTTGTTGTAATAGAACCGCTGGTAGACACGGCAAAAGCCGCTGTCCAAGTCCCCTCCTCATAATCGTCCAGAGCATTTGCTGATGCGGTGTCACCGTTGAAACAAAGTCCATCGCCAGTAACCCTTGCTACTACACCATTTGAAGAACGAGGTTCAAATTCAATAGTACCAGCACTTGTTCCAGCACCCGACAACCTAACTACAGAACCAGTAGGCGAATAGAGTAACCTGTAAGTACGCCATCAGATGCTCTTGCAATCCAGTATCTTGACCCAGCAGTAGTCAATTCTAAGTTACCACCATGTATTGCTACTTGTGAGTCGACAGTTGGGCTAGTAGCGCCGCCCAAAGCAACTTTTCCATCACTTTTCACAGTGACCTTAGTCGAGCCATTATGCTGAAGTTCAATGTCTTTGGTGTTGTCCGAGGATAGCTTTAAGTTCTCCCCTGATGATTTAATCGTACTCATTTAGGATACCTCGCTTTTATTTCATTCACCGCATCCACCCATGTCGTTGTGCCGTCACGTAGGTCATCAAATCTGAGTTCATCTTGATTCAATTGGTCATACTCAGCCTTGCGTAGCCGAGCATATTCTTGTGAAACGTAGAGTTCTTGGAGTCTGATGGCTTCGGCTTGGATTTCTGCGTCTGTGGGTTGGGTTTGCTCAGTGTCTAGCCATTCTAAAACACCATCTCTGGAAACAAACTGAGCGTTAGGACGTAGACTTACAAGGGCATCTATATTAGTTATCATATTAAGCCTCCACCTCTATAATTGTCATGGTTGCATCATAGAATAAAAATCTAGTAGAACTCCCACCGCTCACGGTATGCGCTCTTATAGAGTACGTCCTTGAGCCTGTGCTACCAGACGCTTCTAATCTAGCACTACTACAGTATAATCTAGCTTGTGTTGGTGTGTTATGGAGGAACGCATTTCCGATACGCTGAACCGCCGTACTCCCCGAATATATATGAGGGTATAAATAACCATGATTTGTAATAATCCCTGATGACCCATATACTTTCTCTGCCCCTATTGATGCCATTATTAATACGTTGCTCGTTGCGGAAAGAGGTGTAAAGGTATGGACGTGCAGTATGGACGTGCCAACAAGGCTATTAACCCAGTCACTTTGGTCTGTTACACCAGAAACAACCTGTAGCACCTTACCCCCACCAACAGTCAAATCACCTGACCCGATAAGTGAGTCACCGTTGACTGTTTTGATGTCCGTGAGTTTTGACCCTGCAATACCAGCAGACGCATTAATATCTGCGTTGGTTATCGTGCCGTCTGCAATCTCCGATGAGGTGATGCCTGAACCGTTTATTGTTATTGCCATTAGACTTCCACCCCTTTCAATTCATCAAGAGTAGTCATCGAATCAACTTGGTCGGTGACATCTCTTAACCTTTGCTTCTCAGCTACGATAGCCGTTGTGTCAGCACCCGATTCCAATGCTCTTTGAAACGCAACATCTTGCTCCTCAAGTAACGGCTTGCGGTCTGCTCGTAAGCGGTCTTTGGTAATAGCCTGAGCTTTACCGAAATTAACTTGCATTGGCATCGTAGAGCTCCTTGGTTATTTGGTTATATTTGAGTTGGTCTTCAAGCGACAAGTCCTCTGAGGTTTTCTCGTCTGCTCCTGCGATGTATTCCCATGCGTTGCGGAATGTTCTATCGTCAAGTAACTCATCGGTGATTTCATAAGGCGTACCAGTAGGTAAATCCTTGTCAGCTATGTGCTTTAGTTTTTGTTCCTCTGATAATCCCTCTAGTGTCGCTAGGAATTTAGGTGCTGGGATTAACTGTGCTAAACCCTCGTTGGTTGGGTATATTATTTTCATATTAATCTCCGAATACCATTACATCTATTTGCCCTGCGTCTGAAGAGCAATTACAACTAGCCTTGACAGAATGGACATCACAACTCCCTGTTGCATGGTCACGAACCGATAACCAACCATACCAATTGCCGGGATGGTCTGCATTGCCAGTAACTACTGGTGGGTTTGCAAGTGAGTTTGCAAATGTCGGAGTATATGAACCTGACCCATTATCTACAACGGAACTTATATTATGGCTATCCCGAATACTCACAGTACCAGTACCATTAAAGTTAACCCAAGCCTTTGCGGTGAACTGCGAGAGTCCTCTGCCGTCTGAGGTTATCTTTAGTCTTTCAACAACAGCAGCATTAGGGCGTGTATATACAACAAAGTCACCATAAGCTCCTGACACATTAGAGTTTTCAAAACCTACCTTACCTAACTCTACCCCAGCCTGTCCTGTCATAGAGCCATAAAACTCTATACTAGTACCTACACCGTTAGCAGCTGTACCTGTGGTATGTGAATCTACACGGAGAGAGGGAATTAAACCATTAGTAATAGACGAGGCTTTATCGGTGTGTAACTGAGCAGAGGGGTTTGTTTGCCCTATACCAACTTGTTCACTCGAATCAATAGTAATAGCAGTAGCATTAGCCGTACTGACAATGCCGTCAACGCCACCTGCTGGAAGATTAGTCAACGCAGAACCATCCCCATCACTCATCAGGACTGTGCCTGTAGAGTCAGGCAATGTTAGCGTGCGGTCTGTGTTGCTCCCGGAGGTTGTGCTGAGTGTAACCACCCCAGTGCCACTGGATGATGGGTTTACTTTTATCTTCATACGATTGTCCAAGTTGAAGTTGAGGGGATTGTTATAGAGCCGGTTACGGTTACTGGCCCGGCTGATAACCCATTGCTATTGGCATCCAGGGTGTAACTGCTAATCGTGTTACTGTGAACGTACATCCCCTCTGTTGTTGAATTGCCACCTCCGACAGCCGCCCAAGCTGAACCGTCATAGACTTCTGCTGAAGTGTCTGATGTGTTCCATCTGAGATACCCGGCACTGGGTGATCCATCTCTCTGAGCGGTTGTGCCTCCGGGTAAAACTGCTGATCCGGTCACTGATGTTTTGCTAACAACCGTAGCCGCATCGAGGGCAACATCTGCCCAGGTTGAGCCGTCATAAATCCGACAACGATCTGTTGCTGTGCTGAAGTACCAGGTACCAGCCACCAAAGTATTGCCATCATTATCGACTGCAGGATCGGATGATTTCGCCCCTAAGTATTTATCATCAAACTCATCAAGACTTGCTGCTGCACTTGCTGCACTGGTCGCTGCTGCTGATGCTGAACTTGCCGATGCTGTCGCTGATGCTGCCGATGCCGTTGCAGAGGTTGATGCTGCGCTTGCTTGAGTCGTTGCTGTGCTTGCTGAACTGGTTGCGCTAGTGGCTGAACTCGCTGCACTGGTCGCTGAACTTGCTGCATTAGTTGCCTGTGTTGGCGCGGCATTAATCGCTGAGATATTGGTCGAACAGGTATCCATAGCGGTGACATTGGCTGTTGTACCTAGCACGTTCATATCAAGAACGACATCTGCTGTACCGAGCGTATTCATATCGGCAATTGCATCAGCAGTGCCAAGCAATCCGATCTGTGTGGCTTTACCGGCTACGGCCCCAATATCTGCCGCATCTGCTGCGACTGCGGTCACATCGGTTGAGATTCCGGCTACCGTTGAAATGTCAGCAGAAATACCGGCCACCGTATTGGTAGCAGCTATGGTTGGCCCACCCTCTGGATTACCTGTGGTGGCATTAAACGCTAAGACTTTGCCGATCCGATTGGCCTTACTCGGCAGCGTCAGATCACCGTAGTCATCCCATTGGTCAACGCGCAGACCAAGTGATAAGGATGATTCGTTTTGTTGAGCCATCATCACTGTCTTATCGAAATCATCGTTAAGCGTTTCCGCTAACAAATCGCCCGATGTCTGATAATCGGATGTGCGTGAAACAGGCAGATCACGATAGACAGTAACAATATCCCCGGTGGTTGCCCCGGTCACTAAGGTGACGTTGCCACCATTGTCCGTAGCTGCACCGGATACCGTATAATCGGTGGTCAGTGTTTTGAGGGTTGACCCGACATAAACTTTCAGATCACCGTCAGCGAATATGGGGAATGTATACGCAAAAACAGTCTGACCGCTATTAGCGACATACTGATTTCGCGGTGTTAAATCCCCGACTGTAATTGTTGCCATCTATCGGCCTCCTGTATTAATAATCATAATGTGGGTGTTGCTTGACCCGGCCCCCAAAAATGCTTTTGGTGGTAGGCTTTCTCGCGTCTTCGTTTCCGGTTAATCATTTTCTTCCTTTCTTTCGGGTTAACCTTAATCTGAGCCTGTTCAAAGACACGCTCCCAAATGACTCTGGTCTGCCAAAGTGATGAGGCTATCGGGGTGTTATTCTTCACTAGATTTATAGTATCGGAAGCCACTTGGCCGTACTCACCATCGAGCAAGTTAGAAACAGTTGACTGCCCAAATCCAATAAATTCACTCGCCTTGCCCACTGCTGGACCGGCCACAGTTACTTCTAGGCCGCCACCAAAACGATTCTGGTCTGAGAAAAAGAAATCGCCAAAGATACCCACCCCACCACCTTGCATAAATGATGCTAGTGCAAACTCTTTGCTGCCCATCTCTCTCGGTGTTCTGCCCCGGCTAATGTCTTTAGCTTGTAGCGCCAATGCTCCGAGTGCGGTTGTTGCTGCAACCATTGTTCCGGCATACGCTAATCTGCCGCCTTTAGCGATTCGCATCGAGCGACCCATGTGCGTAAGCATCAAAGTCACCGGAAAGGATTTGAACATGGTTAATGTCCTGGCTGTTTCACCTGACTTAGTGCCAGCACCTTGCCCACCTGTTAAGACGGCTCTAGTTCTTGCATCCGGTGTAGGTACAGCGAAATCACGCTCAGTGAGGACCATCGCTTGAAACTTGTCGATCAGTGCATTTTGCTCCCGGATACTTTCTTCAAGGGCGGCCACTTCTTCATTCAGTTTCTTCCGCGCCTTTTTATCTAGGTCTTTATCGAACAAACGTTGCTGCATTTCTTCTAAGCCATCAGACAATGGGTTGTTGCGTAACCGGTTAGGGTCAAAATAATCAACCGTGACCTTACTGCCACGAATGAACTGAACATCTGAATTGCTAACCTTATGGGTCGGCAAGTGACGCATCAATTCCCAATCCTCCGGGGTGATACCGTACTCTTTGAATGTGAGTTTTAAGCCGTTATCGAGTCGATCCCATCGCTGCCCTACGGCTGCACCAATCGCACCCATGAACTCTAGGTTAAAGGTGTTCTGCTGCATATCCGTCCAAGCGTTAAGGCCCGACAGTTTAAAGGTGAAATCTGCCCACTTCGCTGACATTTCATTAGACTTACCAGCAATATCAGTGAATCGGTTGCCACCCATTGCCATGTTGGACCAAGCACCTTGAGTTAAGCCTAGCCGCAATGCTAATTTCTTCTTCTCAATAGCTGTTTTGCCACCAGCTAGGAATGATGAAACAACCCCCTCGGCTGATGTCTTTGCACCTTTGACAAACCCCATGTGTCGTGCTGCGGTCATCGCTTGAAAAGCAATATCAGAGAGTGCTGATAACTGCGCTCCACCCAACATAATTGAACTGAGATAGTTGCGTGTTGATCGCATAGTATTGGCTGCTCTTTCACTGCCGGATACTTGGCTGCCGCTAACAATACGGAACACTTCATCTAGCGTACCAGTACCATGCTTGCGCTCACCTTTATTTACAATCTCGTCTTGCTGCACCAGGTACTTGAGTTGTTCGTAACTGTTTGCCGGATTGCTGCCAAACACTTCCATCAACGCAATCTCTTGCGACATTCCGTCAATATGGTCGTTAATCGTTAATAGAATATCTTTCTCACCGAATCGGTTGTTGTACTCAATCCAATCCTCCGGTGATTTAAAATGTAGACTCCGATGCTCTTGGTGTCGGTTGCCTAACTTACTGCTATTTCCTGAGTTCTTGGTTTTGTTGAATCCATCCGTCTTAACCGTCAGATAGGTTTCATCTAAAAAAGCCTCCGGGTTATCTAGCGTTTTACCGTTGAACTCTAGTTGATCGTCTTGCATCCGTTCCCAATCTAGCTTATCCCGGATAAAATCTTTCCACGCATCCGGCCCAGCCTTGCGGATCAGTTCAGAATGATGGGATTGCGGTAACGCCCAATCGTCCAGTTTGCTAATCTTGCCACCGGCTAGGTTAAACCGTCTGCGGAGTTCTTCAAACGCACCGGCTAGTGCTGTTGCATTGCTCTTGCTAGATACTGCTCTCGTTCCGTCAAACTTGGATTCACCACCCAATAGAACGCGCACCATATCTTCCAAACCCTCTTTATCCTGTTTCCAGATCGGAATGTAACCTTTCGACTTCAAACGATAGTCATCAAAGAAATCGTATAGGTCTTTAGTCACAGCCCCTTTGATGGCCTCGCCTAAGTTCTCAACATTCTGGAACCCTGCACTATCCCCTATGCGCTTGACCATCAAGGACATTAACGCCTCTCTAGCCGGTATATTCTTTTCATTAGCGAACAGTTTGGTTTTTAGTTCATCGTAGAGGTGTGCATCTTTGGTGGTCGTTTTGCGCTTATAGTCGATGTTAGCCTTAATATCGGCCATCATTGCAGCCGTGTCACCATCATGCTGCTTGCTGAGTATTTCAAACTGCTCTAACTGTGCCGGAGTGAGTGGCTTAGTACACTTATTGGCCATCAGCTAACCCCACCATACAAGTTTCAAAATCTTTCCAAATCTGTTCCTCTGCATCAAATTCTTCCATCACTTCTGCATAACTGCGAACCGTTGCTGTGACCTCACTACCCTCTAGGGTTGGAGCGCCAGGTACTTCTAAATCTGCGTTGTATTTACTGGGTGACTCCCCTACTCCACTACCGTGTGCCTCGCTCCATATATCGGTGATGCTTGTGCCTTTTTCTTTGGCATACAGGTCGGCCAGTTCGTCCATGTTCCCTTGAATCTGCTGAACAGTTCCTTTTATTGGCTGATTATTTCTTTGTGCTGAAACATAACGATTATGACCATCATCTAAAATATATTTATCTTTTTTGAAGTCGTATATGAAATCAACTGGTGGTGCAGTGTCGGGGTCGTAGTTCTTTTTCGCTGTATCTAGTGCGCGATCGTAATCATCATGCCATTTAATCTCAACCTTTTCTGTAGGGATGGTTACGATTGAATCTCGCTGAACGCCTTTTAAGTCTTTTAGTATTTCATCGAAACCTAGAGCCTTAAACTCCTCGGCACTGTCCTTGTACTTCTTGGCTTCTTGGATGAGTGGAGATACATCAACAGGTTCTTTGGGTGCTGCACCCATATCAACCAGTGATTCACCATTACGCTCAAGGGCAGTAATGTTTTTCTCATCGAACACTACATAGTTGCGAGTGCCTTTACCGTCTGCGCGTGAAACCCCATCAAGGTATTTAATGCCTGATATTCCGAGTGAATTGAGGTATTCGGATGCTGCTTGCTGTGAGTCTTTTTGTGATACTCCTTTAGAAGCCATCAGATCACTTACCCCAACGTCATACAGCCAGTTACCTTTCACATCGGATTCCCCATACGAATCTATTGCCGTTGATATTCTGTTTTTAAGGGTGTTGTCTGATTTCGATATAGCCGCCCTAACATACTCACTCTGCTCACTCATCGGAGCATCCCAATCCAGCATTTTGTCGATGTTCTCATCAGAGATTTGTAGCTTGTAGAGGTGGCCCGGATTCCTTGAAATAGACTTACCGTGTATCTGCTCAAGTTCATCTATGTATTTGTGCAGCCATGTCTGCATATCAGGGGTAGAATCGCCTAAACTCGACTTGAAAAGATGAATTTGTTTTTGCACAAAATCATCACCTTTCATTTTATCAAGTAACGCAGCACCCAATGGATCGTCAGAATTTGGCACAAAATCCAACTCTTTTCCATCTATAGAAATTTGCCCAGACAAATCATCCCTATAAGTCTTTGCAATACCAGGTGTTTCAGTCGTATAAAACCCATGCCCATACGCTTGCGCTCCCTCACCGGTTCCCATAAAGGACAGATCAGGTTGCTCAAATTCATGTGGTGAACCATGCCAAACTGTTTTATAGGTTAAGACCTTTTGCAGTGCTTCATCTTCAGCCTGGAGTAGTTCATCTACATCAACACCGTGGGCATTAGCCTCGTCAATCTTCTTGGCTCGTTTCTCTAGTATCTGAGCCTCACCCTCTAAACCATTCTCACGCGCTACTTTCGCAGCATGAGTCCAACCCAAAGCATCCCCGATAGCGTAACCCACACCGGACAATAAGCCTGTGCCGGTCATCACCATTAAAGTTTCTTCGGCTGCATCCCAAACTGACCAAGGTGATTCAATCTTTTCTTTCCATTGATACCGTGAAACCGATACCGGTACTTCTGCAACTCCGGCAATCGCTCCCTCTTTAGCACCGACCTGTACCGCACGACCTAATGCTGTTTTAGCCGTAGTCGGACCAGCACCAAAAGGCAACGAATACATAAATAA
>ENA-OSET01005189-OSET01005189.1-sediment-metagenome-genome-assembly--contig:-NODE-5189-length-11129-cov-25.056551_pt1 | contig 11129 bp, 16 predicted proteins | sample MGYA00237882_ERZ534229 | MGnify/ENA primary metagenome ERZ534229 (study PRJEB26408, sample SAMN06266212) | sediment metagenome | isolation source: Hudson Canyon methane seep mesocosm | place...
TGTTACCTTTAATTATAGGTTTATAGGAACTTAAGCATGGCGGTTAGCCCCACTTGATCAGCAAAAACAACCAGACCACCTCCCACAGCAATGTACTTAATCTGCTGGAGGTTTCGGGTGATTGCATCAAGCGTGGTCTTCAACTCAGTCGAGGTATCTTTTAGCGTCTGTATCTCAGACTCATGCCCATCTACACGCCACGTTAGTTTTGTCACAGACTCTTTGAGTTGTTCCATAACTTATGTCGCCTCCAATGCTTCAATTCGGGCCAGTGCTTCTTGCAGAGCCGCCGTTAATAATGGAACCAACTTGCTTTGATCTATGCCCTGCATATCGGGCACTGAACGAGTACCCATAACTGCATCAACGGCTGCTGTAAGTTCCTCACCTTCATCATCAAAGGTGGCTTCAATGGCTGGGCTGATTTCATACTCTTCGTCACGCATGGCATCTTTAGTGCCTACAACACTCTCAGGTACAACCGCTTGCGCTTCATGGGCCAAGAAACCATCCCATAAGGTTTCAGGGTCAGTAATAAAATTAAAGTTGCTTGGCTTTAGCTGCATCAAGCGTTCAGATGCATTAGTCATAGGTGTGACGTTTTCTTTAGCACGGTAGTCTGAGGTTGTTGAATAAGATGTGGTATTTGATGTGGCATTAGAGTTAATAGCACCACAAACATCCCCTGATCCGTCAGTAAAGCGAATCATATTTGCTCCGCCACCCGTATCTTTGTTTCTGCAATTTATGACATAAGGGCCACCGCCACCTGCACGTATATGGAGACTTCCTTCTGATGGATCTCCGAATGTGCCTGAACCATTCCCCATAATGATGTTTCCACCATTATCAATCGACATAACAGTCGTTGTGGCCATCACCGCGTCTGCTGTGCCACTAGGGGCGACAGACCATTCGTGAACGCCATCGCCTTGAAAATAGCTTGTGGCCTTACCAGAGTGAATGTAACGGTAATAGCCGCCGTTATTATCACGATACAAGTTACTGGTCATTAAAAAGTTATTAGCGGTGTCAGTACCATACAGCGTACCTGTCCTACCCACTTGCACGGCAGTGTAACTACTATCCCAACTCTCAGGCACAACGCCCATGCCCACGTTGCCGCTTGAGTCTATGCGCATACGTTCTGTGCCAATACCTGTGCTGACAGTAAAATCTAAGGCTTCTACTTTGAGTGGAGTGTAGGCAGAGGTACTCCGATTGTACGATAGTATATAATTGGTCGAACCCACGGGGAACTCAAGACCTTCAGCGCCTCCGTTGGATACAACTAAGGGATACACGGGTGACGAGGTTCCTATGCCCAGAGATTCAGCACTAGCATCCCAGAAGAACTTAGGCGTAGTGCCTGTGTCCTCGTAGAAGGAGATGTCGCCGTCTGAAGATATTTGAAGCCTCTTTGCTGCTGCGTCACTATCATAAATACCAAAACCAGAATTGCTAGCTCCTGCTGTGCCTGCAATTAAATCCCAAGCCTGCCCATTAAGATTGTCGATGCGTAATCTAGCATTAGCTTGGTCGGCTGCTGAAATATGCACACCAGCGCCTGATACTGAATCAACCCAAACCGAATCAGCCGTGACTGTACCCGTTACGTCAATGCCTGTGCTTGTGGTGGCTAGTTTAACTGAGCCATTGTGATATACATAAGCAGGGCCATCGGTTAATCCTAAAAAGATATTTTCATTAGAAGAGCTTCTAAGTGCTATTTCATTTGAACCTTTAAGGTAAAGACCGCCTGTGCCAACATCAGCTATATAGCTATTATTGCCATCGTGATAAATCTGTAGATCATCACTATTACCTAACAACAACTTACCGTTGTCTGCTAGATCTACGTTGCCCGTTACGTCTACGCCTGTGGAGGTGGTGGCTAGTTTTTGTGAGTTGTCATAGAAAAGGTCAACTGAACCACCGTTAGTTGCCGCAATGTAGTTAGCTGACCAATCGGCATTATTAATCCTAATGTCGTTTGCCTGCAACACTAAATGTCCAGCTCCTGCATCTTTAATAATACTATGAGAACCACTATGGTAAATCTGTAGGTCATCGCCAGCACCAAACTTAGCCTTGACGTTATCGCCTAGCTCAAGATCGCCTGTCATGGTGCCGCCAGCTTTAGGCAGTGCAGCGTTAGCCACAACAACAGTAGCCGCTACAGCGTCAGCAGAGGCTTTCATCTGCGTATCAATCAAGTCTAAATCGGTATTAACCTTCTCACCCCAAGTGTCTTCTGAGGCACCAATTTCGGGCTTAGTTAAACCGTAGTTAGTTGTCGTTGTATCAGCCATTTCGCTATCCTATTTAATCTGATTGCATTTTATAAATTAGTCCAGTTCGCGCCATCACTAGGTGACGTATTCCAAACCGGAGAATCTATAGGTAAGTTTGTGTAAGTTTGAGAATCCACAGCGCTAGCAGCCCAAGCCTGGGCCTCTGTCGGTAGGTCTGTGTAGATCGAATTATTATCTGGTATCACGATGTACTTTATGCGCCCTGTTGCCTCTTGAGTGACAGTTATAATGGCGGTAGTCGCGCCTCCTGCGATAACTGCCCCTACAACATTGGAGCCAGCAGAAATGTCTGCAAGCGTAGCGCCTGACTTAACCGCGACAGCACTAGCTATTTGATCGGCTGTAATGGCTGATACTGAATGCGCTGTGCGTACCTTAATGGCAGATACCGACTGAGAAGCCGTAATGTCTGCAAGGGTGGCTCCGTGAGCGACTAGGCTTGCTGTGGTGGTTGATACGCACGTTATATCAGCTAGCGTATTACCTGCATGAATGCGTGTGCCTACGGCGGTCTGTAAGCCCTCAATGGCATTAACGGACTCACCAAGGCGTACACGTTGGGCAAGGCTGGTCTGTGCAGCAGATAGGGCCGCACTGGTGCTGGCATCAACGTAATGAGCCTGACCATATATATTTACGCCAAAGAGCGCTGCACCGTAACCATTCGCCATAATTAATCTATCGTAATGTCATAATCAGAAGTGTTGAATCGAAATACATCACCAGACGCAATCGCCTTACTGGCAGTTAGCGCTGAGTGAATAAGCATATTGCCGCCCGTAACAGCGTCATACAGGGCAACGTGGGTGATCGTACCCCAAGAGCCTGTAGCGGTTGGAAACTCAACCGACGAGGTGTTTGTAGTCGCCCCTGCTGCTGCGGCGTTAAACGCCATAGGCTTGCGAGCATACGCATTGCCGCTAACTTCGGTGCCTGATCCACTGTCGCTAGTCGCGCTTGTGAACAATGACACGTATAACGTCGATGGGGCTGTGTATGCATTCCCGCCAAATACATGGTCGAGAATTTTAATCTCAAGGTAATCTGTTAAAGCTGCCATATTTTAATAAGCCTTTATATTTAAGCGAAGTCCCGAACCACTCGCCGTTGATTTATTACTCGCGTCATTTACGCGCTCGACTGCGGAAGAATATAAAGCAGCCCAAACTTGTGCGCGCTCATCTTCTTTTAGGAATGGGGCTGAGTGAATTAACGCGCCGTACAGGTAAACGTCAGGATGGTGAGTTAATAACCAGTTAGTCGTTACTGAATCAGATAAAGTGGGAACCTTGGCGTAATAGAGTAGGATCGAGCTATACGGGCCATCAGGACTAGGCAGCACTTCAAACTGTGCGGCGTTATGCCCGTAGTATTCGGGTGTGCCTGTGGAATCATCTTGCTCTGCACGTACACGCTGCATTTCAGCGCGAGGCAGATAGCGTAAATCAGTAGTACCTGCATTCTCTAAATGAAAGCGGATCGTAGATACCCAATCTGAGGGAATGCCCGTAAACTGGCTATCAATCGTAGTCTCAGCGCGTGTTTCCATGCGCCAGTGACGTATTTCATTATTAATAGACGACTCTGCCAGGGCAATGAAGTCAGGTATATTCGCTGTCAGATCATCGCGGTTTAACCACCCAGCGATTGATTCTTTAAGCTCTGCGTATGTTGAAATAGCCATTTATATACTCACTGCCTCTTTAATATCTTTACTTGAATTTTCCATAGAATCAGCAGCAAGTAAGCCAGCACCTACTGTAGCCAAAGGAATCATTAGCGTCTTAGTGACATCAAGTGGGTCAAATATAGCGGCAACCTTACCTAGTTGTTTATTGTTTACAAAATAACCACTAAAGCCAGCATCAAAGATAGCCTTTTCAGATAGTGTTGGGTCGCCCTTACCCTTCTTCCACAACCCCTCTGGGTCTTTCTGCGCGTCATATACCTGGGCCGCATCAATCTGTGTTTCAACTTTATTCTGACCTAATCCGTATTCTTTTTTGTACGCATTTCGATCTGCCTCTATGCCGTAGAAGTTTCGGTTGACGAAATTTGGGCTAGCTGCTCTGTTGCGTTCCTGGATAGTTCGTCCAGATAATCCTTTTCCATACTCATTAGGGTCAACACGGATAATTGGTCTGGGCGAGTAATGTACAAGACGCAAGTTTCCTGCATCGTCAATTGCTCCTTCAAGCCCTGTATTATCACTTGATCTAAGTTGATCAAATCGCTGCTGTCTAGCATATAACTCTGGCGTCCCTTTCTCTGTAATGTAGTTAGGAAGTAATCCAATCTTTTGATCTGCAAAAACTGTATCGTCAATGCCTGCTGATCTATTTTTAGCACCATTGGGGCCGAAGTTTAAAAGGCTATTCTGCCCCCTTGTCTCAGTAGCTAACGCTTTTCTAGCAACACTCCCCATTGTTCCAGCATGAGACAAGTATGCGTTATCTTCACCAGCAGCCCTAAACCCTGCACCCGTCTTTGAGTGGCCTTGGAAGTCATGTACAGCCCTAAATAAATCATTGTACGTTGCAGGCTGGCCACTAATGCTATATTCAGACATTTCAAGCATAGGGTTTTGGCTAACATCCTTCGGAATGCCGTTTGGGCCATAACCTGCACTTGTTGGAAACACCTTTAGGCGCTTATTCTCTATTAAGTCCACTAGAGACTCGTATGGGCTTGCTGGGTATGGGTTAAGGTCAAATTCTGGTCTAACACCCTGTCTAAGCATCGCCTCATACTGTCCTGCTAGTTCCTTTTTCATTTGCCCGTAACTTTCTCGAACTAATGGATTCTCAGGGTTATGACGCATAAGCTCATATTCCCTAGCTGCTTTTTGACCAAACTCAGCATCAATAGGATTTAGCTGTTGTATTGGGTTATACGCAACCCCTGACCTTTGTGCGTAATCTATAGCGGCTGCTTCCGCATCTGGGTTAGGCCCGATATTTATCAGCCCCCTATTAGGGATGTTTGCAGGCATAGGTGCGTTAGGTAATACGCTGTCGCCTATAGACATTATCCCTTGCCTTAAATTATTTACACCTCTTCTAGCCGCACCAGCCATAGCCATCTTGCCGCCGCCTGTAGCCATATCTAAAAGGTCTAACTCAGGGGATACACTTAATAAGCCTTGCGCTTCTGGGTGCTGCCGATAGTATGCAAGCGGATTGCTTACACGCTCCATATACTTGGATTCTGCCGACTGCATTAGGCTTAATAAGCCACCCTTGCCTAAAGATAAGTCTGGTCTATCAGCAAGTAAGCCAGCACCAATAGATCCAGCTTTCTTGTAGTCTTGAACTTGCGCCCTATAGTCATCAAGTAAACTCACAAGAAATAGCCATCCCTATTAACTGTATGGAGGGCTTTTTTGGTTATCACCAAATGCCCTATAAAAATGTTAGTGCATTATACCACATTATGCTAGTCCCTTAACATTCCGTTTGAGCGCTCCACGGTTCTTTTTCTTAGATCGGCCTAAATCACCCGCAGCAAAGGCTTGAGCTAGCTGTCTAAGCGCGTCAGCGGCCTCTGAGTGGCCCTCAGACTTGTCGGGGATGTGCGACCAGCGCTGTTCACTGTTTGACCACTTACGTCGGTAGGCTTTGAGGTGATCTAAGCCCTTAGCGCATTTGACCTCATCAATGTATAAATACGGGAATACGTCACTGGTTTGCTGAATACCCCATAGAATGTCCTGAATGCGCGGTACAATACGCCAATTAGAGCTGGGCATTAGCTCCTTTAGCATCTGCTTAGGTGACTTGTTTGATACCTGGCCTTGGCGCTTGTGGTCAGCGTCATGGGGTAAATACATATCTTCAAACACCAGATCAAGCGATTTAATCCACTTGACGGCATGGCTGTATGATTCGCCCCAGGCTTCGTAGAAGTTGATACACCGAAACTCTAGACCCACTTGCTGCACCACCCATATTGCACACCCGTCACTGGCTCCAATGTCCCAAAACGTCATACACGGATGCGCCTCCACTACAGGCATATTACCTATGCGACCATCTGCATTGGCTTTGTTAATCTCTCGCAGCCAGAATGCGCCCTCTGGGAACTCTAAGAAGTCACCCTCCCAAACGTGCCCATAAGTATCGGGACGCTGCTCTAAGTCCTCTAGGCGCTGCTTGGTTAGCACTTCCGGCATCCATGGATTATCCTGCCAATTGATAGGGGTGATCTTACAGTCTGAGGGTGTGCTTTCACGGAATCTAATATGGGTGGCAGAAGTCTTTGATTGAGGGTTCCATATTACCCAGCATTCGCTATTCTCTTCTCGTATCGATGGTAGCAGCTTCATGTAAGCCTCTTCGCTCACAGTCTCAGCCTCATCAATGAATGCCAGGATAATACGAGCTTTGGACTTAATGCTGTCGATGTTGCGCGTCAAGCCTGCGAAGCTGTAGTTAATTCGTCCGTCTTTACTGCGGATATAATGATCACCACAATCGTAGTAATCGTTAAGGAATGGCACAGCTTGGATGGCGCTCTTAATCTCTGCAAACGAGCTTTCACTAAGACTATTCATATACTGGCGTAAGCATAGGATCTGACCAGTGCGCCCGCTCTTACCGAACTTATAGCCCCACACCGCAGTCATCATTGCAAAGGCGCGAGACTTGGCCCCGCCTCTACCGCCATAAGAAGCTCTGTAACGTGCCTCGCCTTGGAATATTGGTACTAGCTTAGGTGGTAGCTCTATGTCCACTGTTGACACTAAAGATCACCAAATTCTTTAGCCACTAGCTGAATAGTCGTGGGAGGCGTCATAGAGCCGTCACTAGAGATGGTATCAACCTTATCGGTGTAGCCATGTTTGCCTAATGCTAGCTTAGTAATCCCGCCGTTAAAGTCGCCTGTAAGCCCTTTATCAATAAGCTCGATGAACTGTAATTGCATTATTCTTTCTAATATCTCCGAAAATGCTTCTTTTCCGTCCTCTTTAGCCCAGGCGTACATTGTCGAGTTTGCAATATTTAAGTGATATGCAAGCCCTATGTGAGAGGGTATGACTGTGGCGTAACTGTCTAGATACCCCTGCGCTTTCTTTAATAACTCTGGTGTGTATTTTGTCGGTCTACCCATGTTAATGCCTCGTCATCTCGATCATTTCAACTGCGTCACTATGTTCTTCTATCCAATCAATCGCCGCCGCCATAAGCAGATCATCCTGCTCATTTCGTGATCTATCATCGACTTCAATCACAGTTTTAATGAGTAGCGATATGATCAACGCACCTTCGTTAATTTCTTCTTGATCAAATACTCTCATCGTCAACTCCAGCTCTCGATTGTTAATTTACCCACTGACCCATCCAGCCGTAATTGGTGAATGCGTTTAAATTCGGTTCGATAGTGTTTAGCTATGTCTTTAGCATCACGCCTGGCTGCTCGACCTAAACTGGTGTCGTTGGCTTTCTCTTGCAGAATGTCAATTGCACCCTGCCCAATAGATTCCAGCTTGTGATCAGTATGTAGATTTGGATTTGCACCCAGATATTGGTGACACCCATAACAAAGGGCTTCCGCGTTATTAACATTGAACCTCACTCCCCATTTCCCGCGACCATGATAGTGAGAGCAATGCAGACCCATACGCCTACCCTCTTCGTAATGCGTATCACAGCGCTCACAAGTCCATTCTGCTGCTGACCTTATGCAGTCACTAAATGCTTTGTCTGCGGGTGTACGTTTAATTGCGCCCATTACGCTGCCTCTTTGTATTGTGAATAGGTTTGAAGTGCTGGTTCGCCCCACGCTACATTCTGCTCAGAACCAAAGGCGTAGATCACCTCGATTAATTGAGCAAAGCCCTCTTTGTCTAACTTGCTTGTTCTGCGATTAAGCCCAACAAAGCCGCCGTCGATGCCTGGCACTGATCGCTGCTTATTCAGGCTAGACATGAACATATCTTTCCAATCCTCACTGTCGAGCTTTTCGCCGTACCAGTTCACTTGCTTTTGCACATCGCTCAACATAGGCCATAGCTTTTTGTTCTGGCTCATCGTGCGTACTGGGCGCTTTAAGATCACTTCAACTGGCCCTTTGAATAGACCTTTGTTAATCATTGAAACGATCTGTTGAATCATGCCTGAGACATTTCCACTGTTGATCTGAAAAGCGACTTGATCGCTCATATCGCAGCACCCCACTCGCTCATAGGCAACCGCTGCATCCTCAATGACAGCCTTAAATCCCACGCCTCTAGCTTCTCGCCTAACGGTTTAAGGTGGTAATCAGGTCGATCAAAGATCATGTAATCTTCAAGCGGGTAATCATGGCGAACACAGGCACCAATGCGGGTAATCGTGTCACTAGACACACCCATGGTTGCCATAACGATGCCTTTTGATGTGCCGTTTCGCGTTAGCCGAACCACTTCTTTACACTCAGCTTTATTCAACACCTTCATGCTGCCACCACCTCTGCCGTAAGCCACTGAATAGCCATCGCGTCAGCTATACCCTGGTAAGTGGTTGATCTTAATTTCCATCGGTCAGGGCTAGGCGGTAGATAGTGAAGGCGCTCTCGTTCATTCTTTGGAAGTTTCATCATTTCTTCTTTGACATTATTGGTTGGCACTAGATCCGGTAAGCCTTTCAACCATAAGCAAGTGGCCTTTTGCTCGGTGTGGCCAAACATCCAAGGCTGAATAACCTGTGATTGCTTCTTGCCGCCGATCAATGCCTTCGCGTACTTATGCATAATGGGGTTTTCAATCGCAATGCGAGGTATAGGCGCGTCCATTAACCGCTTGAAGAAGCCAGCACCCTCAAAAAGTAGAGGCCACCGCTTAGTGTCTTTGTGCAAATGACATACGCCTGCGTTGGTTAGGTATGTACAGGGTGGGTGAGCAATCATTAGATCAAAGCTAGCCAGGTCAAGGTCGAACACATCGCCCTGGTGATGAGGCCCAAAATCTGAATCACTGGGCAATAGGTCACAAGACATAGCATCATGCCCCGCCCGTATAAACGCATCCCGAACTCTGCCGCTGTACTCGCAGGCTATTAAGACCTTCATGCCATCGCCCATGTCATAGCCGACTTGCCTGTTACGCCACAGGGCCGCGTGTGTGGGTTGAACAATGAACCTTTAGCGCGTATCTCAGGCAGTCGTTTAGCAAACTGGTAGCGGTCATATTTGCCGGATAATTCAGCTAACTCATTACTAGTATGATGTTCGTGTTCCATTACAAACTTCTTCATGTAGACACGCTGCTTTTGTGCTTCTTCTTGAACTTCTGCGTAGGCTTTTAGGCTTGTTGCTTGCATGATAATTTCCTTTTTCTGTTCGCTCGGTTCACTGCTTTACTGATCATCTCTTTAACTAGGCTTGGCTGACCGCCAGATTCGCCGTGTGCGCAACTTTGAACTGCTCCCCCTTGCGCGAGGTAGGCTTCCATCTTCTCGTCTGTAAAGGGGCTTACAGGCTTCGGTGGTGCAAGGTAGTCTTTGCTCATAAATTCATCTCGGCGTGGCTCACATAGCCCCGTGATAGATTGAATCGGCGCTGCTCTTTCCTGATCGACTGAATAGTGGCTTCTGAGCGCAAGGTTTCTTTGAGCGTTTGGTGGCCAGCCTTTTGATGGGCTACCAGTAAACCAATCTCATTCTTGATCGCCCTCTTGCGGTTCTCTTCGCTGACTCTGTAACTGCCTGCGGTGATCGCTGATGCTGTTGCTTTTTTTAGTTCTGGGGTTAACGTGCTGTCCATGCCTGATATCATTTAAAAAAGTCCTTTTAGTGCCGACAAAGCGTTATCGCCTGCCGTTTGGTTTTGTTGCAATTCTTGTTCCGTAGGAATGTGCGCCTGCTGCTCAATGGCTGTGGCAATCGGCAATTCAAAGTCTTCACCTGCCATCACCTTGCGCATCGTGACCGTGTAGCTGTGATCAAACTGTTTGTTAGTTGCATCGCCTGGTGTTGATTGCTTTAGGCTAAAGAACCCAGTGTGCTTGGCTGCGTGATATACGGCTGGGTGTGTCCACTTGCCCCGTGAGGCCATGTGCGCTTGATTACAGGCTTCGTTGTATGCGGCTTGGTTGCTAGGTAGACCAAAGGCTTCGGGCGTAGGCTTGCACCAGTTGATGAACTTGCCGACACTGGGAAAGAAATCAGAGCCGCTTGCCCTTGCCTGTTTCATGCCTAACTTAATCTCGTTAAGGCTTGTGATACCCGATTCCATCAATCCCTTGGTCCAAACCTTCTTGGCTAGGCTTAAATCTTTGTCGCTAGGGAATGCGTTCTTCCATGCTGGAAAACTTGCCTGCAACGATTTGAATATGTCGTTGATCTGCCATGCGGCTTGTTCAGACAATTGCTCAACAGGGCGATCATGGATTTGGTTAACAGTTGGGTTGATCAAAGCGGCTGCGGTTCTCATAGCACTTCCTCCAGATTGTTAGCCCAAGACGTATCGTTCCAGTTCGACCCTTGGGTGGCTGAGACAACTTCGTCATCCCAAGAATCATCGTTTAGCCATGTGGAGGCGAAAGGCGTGTATTGCCGCCCGTTCCATTGGCCAATATTCACTTGGTTAATCAGGGATTGAATTATTGTTTCGTGTGACGTTTTCTTGATTGCTTTGGCGTAGGCTTTTTCGGCTCTAGGTTTTTTATCTTTCCTTGGATACGCTTTCCAAAATTCTTCAAAGCCATCAGAGCGCATTGCGACCACGATTCCCCCTTGGGGGGTTAGGGGGGTGTTAGTGGTAGGTTCATTGATAGGTTCAGAAGAGTGATAGGTTATGGGTGCAGAATTTTCACTACCCCCTAGTGCAGAATTTTCA
>ENA-OSET01005190-OSET01005190.1-sediment-metagenome-genome-assembly--contig:-NODE-5190-length-11129-cov-17.625407_pt1 | contig 11129 bp, 7 predicted proteins | sample MGYA00237882_ERZ534229 | MGnify/ENA primary metagenome ERZ534229 (study PRJEB26408, sample SAMN06266212) | sediment metagenome | isolation source: Hudson Canyon methane seep mesocosm | place...
TAGAAAAAATACAGCTCCTGAAAAAGGAAAAACAACATTGTTAGAATTACTTTCTCGTGATTTAAATATGGATATTTCAGTATCATGTACTACTCGCAATAAAAGAAAATATGAAATCGATGGCGTGCACTATTCTTTTATATCTGAGGAAAAATTTCAAGATATGATCGATGAAGATAAGTTTCTTGAATATGAGAATGTTCATGGCGATCTGTATGGAACACCCCTAGATAGCTTAAAAGGTTATCTAGAAGAAAATAAGTCTTTATTTCTAGAATTGGATGTCAAAGGAGCATTAAGCCTAAAGAGGATATATCCATCAAATACAATATCCATCTTTCTTTCTCCACCAAACCTAGATGAGCTTAGAAAAAGATTGGTGAATAGATCTACAGAATCTGATCAAGAAATTGAGAAAAGATTGAGCAGATTTGAGCAAGAAGACAATTTAAAAAAAGAATTTGACTATACACTTATTAATGATAATTTCGAAACCACGTTTGAAAAGTTAAAAAAAATGATTATTTCATTTAAAGAAAAGGATTAAAGAATGGCAATTGAAGCAATTTCTTTTAAAAAATTATTAAAAAAAACTGATGATATCTACGAGGCAGTTCTTGTTTCGTCTAAAAGAGCTAAGCAGATTTTACAAGATCGCGTTGTGAAACAAATGATCGCTGAGAATGAAGAAATGGTAGATGACGATGGAATTTTTGCAGAACCTGTTGTTAGAGAAAATATCGACTACGATAAAGAAGAAAAAGTTACAAGCATTGCTCTTGACGAATTTTTAGATGGAAAAATTGATTGGAAAAAGTCAGACGAATCAATTGACAAATAATCTCAGTTTAAAAAAACAATATCTTTCTCAAAATAAAGAATTATTTGGCGAAGAAATCTTTCTCGAATTAGACAAAAAATCTAAATTATCAAAAACTGTAGTAATCGATGATACGTGGTATCATGCACTTCAGAACGAATTCTCAAAGGATTACTGGAAATCTTTAACAGACACTGTACGTAAACTCTACAAGACAAATGTAGTATATCCCAATCCTAAAAAAGTATTTAATGCTTTTGATTCTACGCCGTTTAATAAAGTTAAAGTAGTTATTATAGGGCAAGATCCATATCATGGCGCTGGACAGGCGCATGGATTATGTTTTTCTGTTTTGCCTGGTATAAAAACACCCCCGTCGTTGGTAAATATTTATAAAGAGTTACAGACTGACTTGCAAATTAAACCCGTAGAGCATGGTTATTTAGAAAGTTGGGCGAAGCAGGGAGTTTTGCTGCTTAATGCTGTTTTAACGGTAGAGGCTTCAAATGCTAATTCTCACCAAGGAATGGGTTGGGAGCAATTTACAGATAAAATTATAACGACCATTGATGCACGCTGCGAAAATGTGGTTTTTATGCTTTGGGGGAGTTATGCTCAGAAGAAAGGTGCTGTAATTAATGCCGAACGCCATTTGGTTTTAAAAGCACCTCATCCATCGCCCTTGTCGGCATATCGTGGCTTCTTTGGCAGTAAACATTTCAGTGCAGCCAATCAATACCTTAACAAAAATGGAAAGAAAGTCATTGATTGGCAGTTGCCTGATCAAGTAACAGAATAACCCCGCTTTACACCCAGCAAAACTCTATCATTGATTTAAATAACTTTAAGTTCCATTTATGGCTTGAGTTGGTCTACTATTAAGCTAATAGAGATTAAGCTGAAGGATGAAGTGCCATGGTCAATAATGCAAACAAGAAGTTACTCAATGATTTATCCAGCTATATTAATCAGAAGCTAGAAGCTGAACAGGCCGATTTACTGACCAAGTTTGCTCTCCAGTATTATCAGTCAGTCATTTTTGAAGATATAGAGAAAATAGCGATAGAAGATCTATATGGCGCTGTTTTATCACACTGGAACTTAGTGTTGGAATTTTCAGCGGAGCAGAAAATACAGGTTTATAACCCCAGTATTGAAGAGCATGGCTGGCAGTCTCGCCATACTATTGTAGAAATAATAGTCAAGGATATGCCCTTTTTATTACAGTCTGTTTGCATGGAAGTGAATAGATATGGTTTTACTAATCACCTGGTTTTACATCCTGTTTATTCAATAATAAGAAACGAGTCAGGACATTTTGTGTCCTTTTCAGATGATGAAGGTGTGAATGAATGTTTGATTCATTTGGAAATTGATAGGCAAAGTACCTCTAGTAGCATGGATTTGCTAAAAAGAAGCTTGGGAAAAGTCATTACTGATGTTAAAGCATCTACTGAGGATTGGCCTGCTTGTTTACAGCAAATGCAGAAAGTTATTGACGAACTTAAGCAGCAAACAGCGAATAGTAAGCAACTTGCTGACGAGGTTGATTTTTTACAATGGATACATGATAACCATTTTGTTTTTTTAGCCTATCGTGAATATCAGATCATTAGAGAGGGCGATTCAATTGGGTCTCGAGCCATTCAAGGTTCTGGATTAGGAGTGCTTCGTGATTCGATTGCAACCATACCTGAAGCACAAATTATTCCTATGACTGAGGATGCTTATAATGTCGTTAATACGCCTCAGGCAGTAATGATAACTAAAGCAACGTCAAGAGCTACGGTACATAGACCTGTCTTTATGGATTATATTGGTATTAAGCAATATAACAAAGAGGGGGAGGTTGTTGGTGAGAAGCGTTTTCTAGGCTTGTATAGTTCTACTGCTTATTCTTGTTTGATCAAAGAGATTCCAATGGTTTCTGCCAAAATTAAACAATTACAAGATAAGTTTGATTTTAAACATAACTCCCATAGAGCGAGAGCCTTGCTGTTTACGTTGCAATCTTTGCCAAGAGATGAATTATTTCAAGCTGATTTTAATTCCTTATTAGCTTTTATAGAAGGTATGCTGTTGTTGCAACAGAGCCAGAGGGTTAGGGTTTTTGTTCGTCATGATGTTTATGGACATTTTGCATCTCTGCTTGTGTTTGTGCCTAGGGATCGCTATCGCACTGAAACACGTAAAAAGATTCAAACCATTCTGATTGATATTTTTAATGCAAAAAATGTTGAATTTAGTGTTCAGCTATCAGAATCTATTCTTGCCAGGTTGCATTTTATCATTCATAGCAAAGACGGCTGTTGTGTCGAATATGATGCGCGGGAAATTGAAAAACAAATCGTCCATGCGCTAGCAGACTGGAATGATGATTTAAAAGAAGAGTTGCAAGCTGCGCATGGCGAGGCATCAGGTAATCAACTGTATGCTGATTATCATGAGGGCTTTTCTGCGGCGTATAGAGAAGATGTTTCCTGTCGTTCTGCAGTGCTGGATATTAATAAAATAGAATATCTCATTTCTAGTGATATGGTTGCAGAAAGCTTGTTATATAGCCCTTTAACTGCCGTAGAAAAGAAAACCTTGCGGTTTAAATTGTTTAATAGAGGTCTGGCTTCCTTATCAAACACATTGCCTATGTTAGAAAATATGGGGGTAAAAGTCTGTGATGAGCGGCCTTATGAGATTCGTAATAAACGGTGTCAAGATCAGTTTTGGATGCATGATTTTGGTTTGATGCTAGATGTTGATACTAAAACACTCAATCTAAAAAATTTAAAACCCCGCTTTGAGGAAACGTTTGAGAAGTGCTGGTTTGGAAAAGTTGAAAATGATGGTTTTAACCAGCTGGTAATAAGGGCAGGGATTAGCTGGCAGGAAGTTAATATTTTCCGTGCTTATTATTTATATTTGCGCCAGATTGGTATTACCTTTAGTCAGGTTTATATAGAAACCACATTAGCTAATAATCCTGAAGTAGTCAGGTTATTAACGCATTATTTTATACAACGCTTTGATCCTTCATTAATACAAAAAGATAATAGTAGTAATGAATTATATACAACAATAGAACAGGTAATAGAGCAGGTTCAGTCACTGGATGAAGATAGAATTTTAAGGCGCTATTTAAATTTAATTCAGGCGGCGGTTAGAACAAATTATTTTAGAAATGCGGTTGATGAATTAGGGATTCCTTACTTCTCGACTAAGTTCGATTCATCCAAAATAATAGACATGCCATCTCCCACCCCTTATTTTGAGATTTTTGTCTATTCACCTAGGGTTGAAGGGATACACCTTAGAGGTGGAGCGGTAGCCAGGGGTGGGTTACGTTGGTCTGACAGGCCAGAGGATTTTCGAACGGAAGTGCTGGGGCTGATGAAGGCGCAGATGACTAAAAATGCAGTTATTGTGCCTACGGGGGCTAAGGGAGGCTTTATTGTTAAGCGTTTGCAAGACATGCCAACTGCTGAAGCAAAATCCAAAGAAGTCGTTAGTTGCTATCAAATTCTCATTAGGGGGTTGTTGGATTTAACTGATAACCGCGTTTCTGGGGCAATTATAAAACCTGATGATTGTGTTTGTTATGATGAAGATGATTCATACCTGGTTGTTGCTGCTGATAAAGGTACGGCAACATTCTCGGATTATGCCAATGCCTTGTCACTTGAATATGGGTTTTGGCTGGGTGATGCTTTTGCTTCAGGCGGCTCTGTAGGGTATGACCACAAAATGATGGGCATTACTGCGCGGGGTGCCTGGGAGTCTGTTAAACATCATTTTAATCGTCAAGCGATTAATTATATAGAAAAGCCATTTACTGTCGTTGGTATCGGTGGAATGATGGGTGATGTGTTTGGTAATGGCATGTTGCTATCAAATCAAATTGAATTAGTCGGTGCTTTTGATCATCAATTTATTTTTATTGACCCTACACCTGATCCTGCAGTCAGTTTTAAAGAACGCCAGCGCTTATTTACCCTGCCAAAATCAAGATGGTCTGATTATGATGAGGCATTGTTATCACATGGCGGGGGGATTTATTCTCGTCATTTAAAATCAATCAGCCTGAGTCCGCAAATAAAACAAAGACTCAATACCAATGCGGAACAAATGACACCGCATGAGTTGATTAAAGCACTGCTTTGCGCACCGGTTGATTTGCTTTGGAATGGTGGAATAGGTACCTATGTTAAGGCTAGCAATGAGCAAAACTTTGAAGTGGGTGATCGAGCTAATGATGCGGTGAGAGTGAATGGCAACCAGTTGCGTTGCAAGCAAATGGGTGAGGGCGGTAACTTGGGTTTTACCCAAGCAGGCAGAATTGAGTACGCCATGCATGGCGGGCATATTAATACAGACTCAATTGATAATTCTGCGGGGGTTGACTGTTCAGATCATGAAGTGAATATCAAAATATTAGTTGATTCAGTGGTTGCACAAAGTGATTTGACCGAAAAGCAGCGGAATAATCTATTAGAATCAATGACTGAACAAGTGGGATATTTGGTACTCAGACATAATTATCACCAAAATCGTGCAATTACCATGATTGAGCAGCATTCAGCCAAATTATTGAATGATGTGAAATGGTTGATAGATATATTGGAGAAAAAAGGGCATTTAAACCGCTTATTAGAAACCATTCCAGATAATGAGGAATTAAAGGAGAGAGCAGCAAAGGGACAGGGCTTGGTTCGTCCTGAGATTTCTGTGTTATTGGCCTATAGCAAGCAATTGTTAAAGCAGGAATTGATAGTTGAGTTGCCAGACTTGGATGAGCGTTTGTTTCAGCATGAATTAAAGCAATATTTTCCTCAACAGTTACAAGAGCAGTTTCCTCAGGAAATTGAAAAGCATTGTTTGGCGCACGAAATTGTGGCTAATGGTTTGGTGAATAGCTTTGTTAATCGAATGGGGATGGTTTTAGCCTTTAAACTAATGGAAGAAACCGGCTGTTCAATTGTCGCCGTTTTTAATGTTTATAAGCGAGTGTGCAGTACATTTGCAGTTGAAAATTTATGGAAAGAAATTGAATCGCAAGATCTAATTTTAAATGCCAATGTACTGGAAGAGTTACAAGGTTATATCAGAAAAATTATTGAAAGGGCGATGCATTGGTTCTTAACTCAAGAACCGACTTTAAGTGATGATGCTATCTATACTAACGGTATTGCAGAACTAAAAACCATGCTATCTTCATTTATGTCAGAAGAAGGTAATCGAAGAACGGATGAAAAAGTTGATTTATTTATTAAAGCAAAGGTTCCTGCAGGATTGGCGCTTGAAATTGTATCGCTGGATGTATTGTACTTATGCCTTGATATTATTTGGTTGAATAAAAAAGCTAATAACTCCTTAAAAGAATGTGCACAAGTGTTTTTTGCTTTGATGCTGGAGTTGGACTTATTGTGGTTAAGAGAAAAAATTAGTCTATTACCTGAGCAAACGGTATGGGAGTCTTTAGCAAGGCGGACGGCTCGAGAAGAATTTAACTCTGTTTGTAGTTGTTTGTCTTTAAGTGCTTTAAAGCAGGATGGAGCAGATGTTTCAGGCAAAATAGCACACTTACTTGCTGATTCAGAAAAAACAATTTCTAGATATCGACATTTATTGGCGCTGATTCATGAAGATGAAGAGATCGAATTGGAGAAAATTATGGTTTTATTAAAAGAGTTAAGAAGCTCTGTTTAAGAATGGGGATTGTAATTATTCAGTATTTTTAGTGTAGTTGCTTCGTAGGAGCGTCCGCCCTCGGCAATAGCTCCTGCATTGCTCTACCTACGTGCGTCCATGCACTAGTCGGCGCGATTAAAATAATGCTCTTTTCTCTGAAACTATCGACTATCATCGCGCCGAGGGCGGACGCTCCTGCATTATTATTGTCCCTGCTCACAAGCTTAAGAACGTACTTGGGGTTTTTTAGCATGCTAATAAATAGGTCGGCAGGAAGTCCGGCCTAAAAAACACGAGACTAGTTGGTTTTTTTCGGTGCCTTATTGGGTAATGCAAGAGAGGTGGCGTGGAATAAAGTTTAAAATAATAACCTACCTCTTTACTATGTTATTAAATAGGACTAAAATAGTCCACATTGATTTGAGGATGGCATGTTAAAACTAAGTAAATTAACTGATTATGCGACGGTGCTCTTAAGCTTTATGGCTAAAGACCCACTGGGAATGCATGCGGCACAAGAAATGGCTGATGAAACAGGTATTTCCCAGCCAACGGTCAGTAAAATATTGAAAAGCTTAGTAAGAGCGCATGTTTTAACCTCAGTTCGTGGCGCTAAAGGTGGCTATTTGCTAGCAAGGGCACCAAAAAAAATTACGATAGCAAGTATTATTAGTGCGCTGGAAGGTCCCATCGCACTAACTGAATGTAATGCTTCGCATAAAAGTTGTGAGCAGGCTACGGGCTGTCACATTCAAGGAAATTGGGGTTTGATTAATCAAAAGGTATTTAATGCATTAGATTCAGTGACTTTAGCTGATCTGATTATGCCGGTTAAGCAAGCCAAAGAAATTAGAATCCCTGTTAGTAGCTTATATAGATAACGAATTATGTCATCAAGTACAGAAGAAATAGAAAGTCTGATCGCTCAGGAATACAAACAAGGTTTTGTGACTGATATAGAGGTGGAAACCTTTCCTCCAGGTTTGGATGAGGAAGTGATCGCTAAACTGTCTAAAATTAAAAACGAGCCAGATTTTATGTTGGAGTATCGTTTAAAAGCATTTCGTCACTGGCAGACTATGGATTCGCCAGATTGGGCGCAGTTAAATATTGAGCCTATTGATTATCAAGCGATTAGTTATTATTCAGCCCCTAAAAAAGAGTCTGATAAACCGCAAAGTCTGGATGAGATTGATCCTGAGTTATTGGATACCTACAAAAAATTAGGGATTCCTTTGGATGAGCAAGAGCGTTTGGCGGGTGTGGCCGTTGATGCGGTGTTTGATAGTGTCTCAGTGGCGACAACGTTTAAAGGTAAGTTAAAAGATGCGGGCGTTATTTTTTGTCCTATTTCCGAAGCCCTACAAGAATACCCTGAATTGGTAAAACAATATTTAGGGACTGTTGTGCCGGAAGGAGATAATTTTTTCGCGGCATTAAATGCTGCCGTTTTTACCGATGGATCATTCGTTTATATTCCTAAAGGCGTGCGTTGTCCAATGGAGTTATCCACTTATTTTCGAATTAATGCCGCTAATACCGGACAGTTTGAACGTACATTGATTATTGCTGATGAAGGCAGTCATGTCAGTTATCTTGAAGGGTGTACTGCACCCATGCGTGATGAAAATCAACTGCATGCAGCGGTTGTTGAATTAGTTGCCATGGACGATGCGGAAATTAAATATTCCACAGTGCAAAACTGGTATCCAGGGGATGAAAACGGTGTGGGTGGTATTTATAACTTTGTGACTAAACGGGCTGAATGTCGCGGTAACAATTCTAAAGTGTCTTGGACACAAGTAGAAACTGGTTCAGCCATTACCTGGAAGTATCCTAGTTGTGTATTGTTAGGTGATAACTCAATCGGTGAGTTTTATTCAGTGGCTTTGACTAACAATTATCAGCAAGCAGATACCGGAACCAAAATGATACATATTGGTAAAAATACCAGTAGTACCATTATTTCAAAGGGTATCTCAGCCGGTAAGGCACAAAATACATACCGTGGTTTAGTCAAAGTGGCAAAATCAGCAGATAAAGCGCGAAACTATACACAGTGTGATTCTTTATTAGTGGGTGATAAATGTGGAGCACACACATTTCCTTATGTAGAAGTTAAACAACCTTCAGCTCAGGTTGAACATGAGGCAACCACGTCAAAAATCAGTGAAGACCAGTTGTTTTTTTGCCAGCAACGTGGTCTATCAGCAGAAGATGCAGTATCCATGATTGTGAACGGTTTTTGTAAGGAAGTGTTTAAAGAACTACCGATGGAATTTGCCGTTGAAGCTCAAGCTTTATTAGGGATTAGTTTGGAAGGTTCCGTAGGATAAACATGTTTAATAAGAGGCTTGATGCTTAAATTATGGCAACACACCTCAATAAGACTCGTAACATTAATTTAGAATTATCAGTAAATATTAAGTGAATGAGGTTCGTAACTCCACTTGATAATTGACCAAGAAAATCAGGAAATAATAATGCTCAGCATAGAAAATCTTCATGTAAATGTAGGTGATAAAGCCATTTTAAAAGGAATTAACCTGCAAATTAACCCAGGTGAAGTTCATGCCATCATGGGGCCTAACGGTGCAGGAAAAAGTACGTTGTCGCATGTGCTTTCAGGTAAGGCCGGTTATACCGTGACGCAAGGTAAAGCCATTTATGAAGGGAAAGACTTATTGGATATGGATCCTGAACTAAGGGCGCGTGAAGGCGTGTTTTTGGCATTTCAATATCCCGTTGAAATCCCCGGCGTGAGTAATATTTATCTATTAAAAGCAGCATTGAATTCAATTCGTAAACATCATGGTTTAGATGAAGTCGATGCAATGGACTTTTTAACCTTAGTTAAAGATAAGATTAAATTGTTACAAATGGATCAGCAATTTTTATATCGTGCAGTGAACGAAGGGTTTTCTGGCGGTGAGAAAAAACGTAATGAAATTTTACAAGCGGCTATTTTAGAGCCTAAATTATGTATCCTTGATGAAACAGATTCAGGGTTAGATATTGATGCATTAAAAATTGTTGCTGAAGGTGTCAATTCACTTCGTTCTGCAGATCGCTCATTTTTAATGATTACCCATTACCAACGATTGCTTGATTATATTAAACCTGATTTTGTACATGTTTTAGCTGATGGTCAAATTGTTAAAACAGGTGGGCCTGAATTAGCATTAGAGCTTGAAGCGAAAGGTTATGAATGGGTAGAAGGGCAGGCGGCATAATGACAAGTCGATATATTGCTGATTATGAAACCAGCACTCACTCGCTACCAGGGCAGTCATTAGGCTGGCTTTCTCAGTTAAGAGCGGATGCATTTAAAAAATTCTCTGATAAAGGTTTTCCCTCATTAAGAGAGGAAGAATGGCGTTATACCAATGTTTCAGCAATAGAGAAAAAACTATTTAAACCACAGTTAAATAGTAAAAACTCGGCTGTTGATACCGCATGGTTAGATGATTATCGAGTTGAAGGCGCATTAACATTTGTTATGCTTAATGGCCATTTTTCAGCATCACTTTCGACACTTGATGGGCTGGCTGATGACGTGGTTATTGCAAGCATGGCTAATGCTTTAGAGCAGCAACCAGAATTGCTTAAGAAATATATTAACCAATCGGTCTCTAACGATGAACATAGTTTTGTCGCCTTTAATACCGCTTGGTTTACTGATGGCTTGTTTGTCCATATCCCTGCAAAATGTATTGTAGAAAAACCAATTCAGTTGCTACATGTTGTGACTGAAGCGGAATGTTTAGCGACCAGTAGAAATATTATTGCGCTGGATGAAATGGCTGAAGCAAAAGTGATTGAAACCTTTGTCGGTATCGATGAGTCGTACTTATCGGCGATTGTGACAGAAGTCTCTATTGCTAAAAATGCGGAACTGACTTTATTTAAGATGCAAAGTGAAGGCAATAAGGCTTATCACTTTGGTGGTACTTATATCAATCAGCAAAGGGACAGCCGTTTTAATCACCATAACTTTGCATTTGGTAGTTTACTGGCAAGAAATGATATTCATACTGATTTGGATATTGCTTCAGAATGTGATCTGAATGGTTTGTACTTAGGTATTAAACGACAACATATTGATAATCACACGCGTATTAATCATTTAAAACCGCATGCAATTAGTCGACAGTTGTATAAGGGTATTTTAAATCAGCGAGCAAGAGGTGTTTTTCAAGGACGTGTTTTTGTAGCAGAAGATGCACAAAAAACGGATTCTGAAATGAATAACCGCAATTTATTATTATCAAATGATGCAGAAATTGATACCAAACCGCAGCTGGAAATTTATGCGGATGACGTTAAATGTGCTCATGGTGTCACCGTTGGGCAGTTGGATGAAAAATCAATTTTCTATTTGCAGTCACGCTGTATTGATGAAGAAACAGCTAGAAATATGCTGACCTTTGCCTTTGCTAATGAAATGGTAGATAAGATAAAAATTGAAGCCCTGCGTGATATGTTACGAAGACAGGTTTTAAAATATTTTCCACAAGCCGGTATGGGGAATAACGGGATATAAAGTGTAGCCCGTATTTCTCGTTTGTACGCTGCGAAGCACATGGATGTGCAAGTGTCGTTGGAAGCAGGAGCTGATTGCGACCAG
>ENA-OSET01005192-OSET01005192.1-sediment-metagenome-genome-assembly--contig:-NODE-5192-length-11127-cov-10.730950_pt1 | contig 11127 bp, 10 predicted proteins | sample MGYA00237882_ERZ534229 | MGnify/ENA primary metagenome ERZ534229 (study PRJEB26408, sample SAMN06266212) | sediment metagenome | isolation source: Hudson Canyon methane seep mesocosm | place...
GTTCGGGTGTCAGGCGTTCTGCAAGTAATAAAATATCAGCCCAGTCAGAACGCGGAGTCTCGTCGTCATACATAGCCACAGGGGCACTGTTTGAGCCTGTCCAATTTGCCATCTCTTTATCGTGAGGGTTGTGATAAACCCCTGCCCAAGGTATTTTCTTGATATGTAATATCCCTTTTGCTGCTTCTCCCCACGGGCTAGGCAAGCCGCCCACGACCACCATGCGTAAGCCTTCTTGATCTTTTGCTTGTTTAAAATCTATATAGTTGACTGGCACGGTTTTCTCCTCAAAATTTTTTATCCATTTCTATATTCAGAGGGTTATAAAAATCAGCCTTCTGATATTTGACGGCTTTATGTTCTAAGAAAATTTAGGTAATTTCAAACGCGAATATCTTACTCTTGAGTTAGAATTTCTAATTTAACTTGTTACAATCAACTGACCAACTATCGCTGAACGCCAAGGCCATCCTTTGTTACTTTGACTCTTTGAGTGATTAATTTTTATGTCTAAAACGCCTCGAATTCCCCCCATTCAATATCTCACAGCATTTGTTGCATCAGCCCGTCACAACAGTTTTAAATTAGCTGCTGGAGAATTAAATGTTAGTCCTTCAGCCATTAGCCAACAAATTAAAACCTTAGAGAGTCATGTTGGCCTCTCACTATTTAGTCGTAAAAAAAGAGAACTTCGATTAACTAAAGCAGGCGAAAGCTTTTATCAAATAGCGGAAACAACCATAAAGAGCTACGAAATGGGCTTCGCTCATTTTGTAGCGCAGAATTTCTCATCATCAATAAAAATTAGCATGATCCCTTACGTTGCTAATGAAGTAGTGATTCCTCAGTTACATCAGTTTCATGAAAACTACCCAGACCTGAATCTTGTTGTTGAAAGCAGTAAACATGTAGAAAATTTGGAACCAGGAAAGCTAGATGCGGCTATTAGGTTTGGTATTCCACCCTGGGGTGATAATAATATTGACCTTATTTCCAATGTGAAAACCAATCTAGTGGCTACAAAAGCCTATTTTGACAATAACCCGATTATTTCAAGATCAGACTTTCAAAAACAGACACTTATCCATATTCGAACACAAGTTAACGACTGGCAAAGGTTAATGGATAATATGAAATATCAATTCAAACCCAAAAATGAGTTATTCTTTGATTCATATGATGCGGCTATCAGAGCTGCTGAAGAGGGCTTGGGCATTGCGATTGGTGTTTTCCCTATTTCTAATAATAAAATTAGGGAAGGACGATTAAGTGTCCTGACAGACCAGTTTTTCTCTGTTGAAGAGGCTTTCTATTTAGTGACTCCTCACAATGCTTATAAGCGAAAAAGTTATCAAATATTACTGAGTTGGCTGAAAGATATCTTTGGCGAAGAGAAGCTTTAGTCAATTGGGTCTAAAAAATGAAAAGTTTTAAACTTGAGATGCTAACTCAAAACAGTACACGAGAAACCTTTCTCTAAGGGCAAAATAATTCTGGTAGCAAATGTGACACCTTGTAAAAGCTAGTCAATGTTGTGTGTTTTATGATCAGTTTGAAGGGTTTTTGTTGGTGATCGTTGGTATAGTTCGTGCTGTATTCATCTAGTTTGTCATCATAATCACAAGTAATTGACTATCACGAGGTAACATTAATGTCTCTGCCAGATTGGTATCAGTGGGATGATCAAGAGAAAAAATTTCGTTTTTTTGGGGAAGATGCGGTAATTCTCTGGAAAGATCCCTCTATTTCCTGCATGCAGGTACCTGTCATAGAGCAGTTAGGTGAAAGTTTCTATTTTCTTTTAGTTGCCTATGAATCCTCCGAGGAATCAGTAGATAACTTCAACTATATTATGACCCGAAAAAATTGTAGCTTTGAAGAAGGGTTTGAGATGCTGGCGCAAGTTATAAGCTCGGCAGGTTGGGGAACTATGTCTTTAACTTCGGTAGACTGGGAACTTAAAAAAGCAACCATTGAAATTGAAGACCCTTGGGAGCTAGCGATAAGAGAAACCAAAAACATTGGCGATAATCTACCGATGATCTGCGGAAAAACCTCCGGAATTTTTACTAGGGCGATGGAATGTAATATGCGGGCTGTTGTTACCGATATACAAGAGCGTGAAGGCCGCAAATATGCAACTATTCAAATATTAGAAACAAACTCGACACTTAAGTCTGAATTGGAAGCCCTTAATAAAAGAGAGGGGCATACTCCCTATGAAAGAGTTCAAATACTCAATAAAGAACTTCAGGAAATAAAGAGCGAGCTGGAAAAAGCAAATCAAAGGCTAACTGAGCAGGCCATAAAAGATGACCTTACAGGGGCATACAATAGACGTTATTTTATGTCTCAAGCCTCTCAGCATCACAGTTATCAAGCTAGGTATAAAACGGCTGTATCAGTAATGATGCTAGATATTGATAACTTCAAGAAAATTAATGACACTTATGGTCACCAAGCAGGAGACTTATCACTCATAGAGTTTTCTAATACGTGCAGAGACAATTTAAGAAACACTGATATGTTCAGTCGACTCGGAGGAGAAGAGTTCGCGATATCAATGCCAGGATTAGCATTAGATTCCGCTATGTCGGTTGCAGAGAAAATACGTCACCTGATTGAACGGCTCACTATAGAGTACAACGATGAAACTATTTCATTTACCGTTAGTATCGGAGTAGTTGAACTGCAGCAACAAGAAACACTCGAAAGTGCTTTAAACAGAGCAGATAAGGCACTTTATTCAGCTAAGCATAGTGGGCGAAATCGAACAATATCAGCCTGATTCCATGAGTGCATGTCACAAATGTCTCCCATTTAATATACGCCTACACTCGCTCTAAGTACCGGGCATAGTAAGGGCAGCTAATGCTCACCTTTTCTAACATACACCTCAAGTGGAATTAACCTGAATTTAAACCATACTAAAAACTGTGTTAACCAATAGCAGGGAGCGACCTTATAACGAAGAAAGAGGTTTAAATTTATGTTTAAACGTTTAGTTTTGTTTTTATCCGTTTTAGCTTACACACTAACAGCTCAAGCCGAGACTGTTTTTAAAGTAGCTTATGAAGACAAAGTTCAATTTCCTTATTACATGGGAGAAACTACAGAAGTTCTGACAGACAAACCAGGATCTGCGGTTGAACTTATAAAACTCATAGAAAGTAAGGTTCCGGGAGTAAAAATAGAATTAGTAAGATATCCATGGAAGCGTTGTTTGAGTGAATTAGAAAGTGGAAATGTTGATGGTGCTTTTAATGCTTCCTTTAAAGAGAAAAGGCTAAAGTTTGGCGCATATCCCTGGAAAAGTGATTCCGTCGACACTGATCGTAGACTTACAACGATAGCGTATAATTTTTACAAGCAAAAAGGGTCTGAGTTTGCCTGGGATGGGAAGGCCGTATCTGGAAGCTCAAGTTCAATTGGCGCACCAGCAGGATATTCAATTGTCGGTGATTTGCAAAAACTAGGACTCAAGGTCAGCGAGGCCAGTTCAACGCAGAATAATATGAGAAAATTAATTGCAGGGAGAGTTTCTGCAATAGCGCTACAAGACGTAACCGGTGACTACTTCATAAAAAAAGAGGCTGAATTTAGTGGCTTAGAAAAAGTAGAGCCGCCTATTAAAACCAAACCATATTATCTGATGATATCTAATCAATTCAAAAGAAAGAACCCTGAACTCGCTGAGCAAATTTGGGATGCAGTGGCTTCACTTAGAGAGGAGAGTCTAAATAAAATAACGGAGAAGTATTTTCAGTAATACTCGCTAGGATATATTTTGATGCCCCTCGGGTTTTTTTATATGAGGGGCACATTTGTAACTAACAACGTTATGTAGGCATTACTCCTCTTCCATCATTGAATACATCATGTCACACGTTTAGCCGACTAGGTGAAACTGGCTCTGCATGCCCTCATTGCGTAAAGGAATGATTTGCTGGTATGGGGCTGAACTGTACCAATTCATTGCGCTATCTTTATCAGGGAACTGTATTACAACCTTGGTTTGAAAGTTAGATTCACCGTGTATAGCCTCAATAGGTCCTTTAGCAATAAATTCCCCCCCGTAAGGTATGAGTGTTTCTGCTGCTTTAGCGCTGTATGTGCTTAGCTTGTCTTTATCTGTTGGCGTTAGATCAATAATCATTAGAGTGGGCATGTCTTCTATTTCCTTTGTCAGTTAAGGTTGACATAGCTTAAAAAAAAGTCGAATAATTAACAATATTCAAAAAATAAACTGATTGTTTAAAAAAATGAACAAAACAAAGCAGCTCTCATCCATGCTCATATTTGCCGAAGTAGCTAATCAGCAATCGTTCACACTTGCGGGAAAGCAATTGGGGATGAGTAAGTCTGCTATTAGCCAACAAATTAAGCGCTTAGAGAAAGATATAGGTCAGCAGCTTTTGTCTCGCCACACAAGAGGGATGTCATTGACTGCTGCGGGTAAAAAACTACTTAGTCGTTGTGAGTTGTTACGCGATCAGGTCGAATTGGCTTATGAAGAACTAAACTATAGTAAGGAAATGCCCTCTGGTACTTTTGCTTTAACTATTCCTCATTCCTTTGAAAAAGATATTGTGATTCCTGCCTTAAGTCAGCTTTGTATGGAGTTTCCTGGATTAGAGCCAAAATTGCTGGTGACGGATGAACCTAAAGACCTGATCCAGAATAATTTAGACGTTGCCATATATGCAGGGGAGTTAAAAGATAGCAACTATCGAGCATTACCTATTGGTACAGCCAGTGAATTTTATTGTGCTTCAGCTAGGTATATTCAGAAGCATGGTCAACTGACGAAAGTTGACGACCTACAAAAGTGCAACATCATTGCGACCGCTTGGCAAAAAGACACTTATGCAATTTATAAGAATAATGAGCTGACAGAGAAGGTAATGGTAAATATCAGCTATTTTGCAAAAACTAATACCTTAGCTAGTGCTGTTGAAATGGTTCTTCATGATATGGGTATCGCCTTATTACCAGAATTTGTGATTCAGCCTGCAATATCTAATGGGCATTTAGTTCGAGTTTTACCTGAGTATCAGGGCCGCCAATGGCCATTTTATATGGTTCATAGATTTCATGGTGAAAAGCCAGTTCATATTGTTCGTTTTTATCAATTGGTGAAACATTTTTACACTAAATTAAGTGCTAAAATTTAATGCGTTAATTTGATTTCACATTCATCGTGTTGTGATTAGAACTACATTACCTTTTTTATGCCCTTTATCAACGTACTTGTGTGCTTCGGCTGCTTCACTTAGAGGATAACATTTATCAATAATGGTTCTAATTTTCTCTGCTTCTATCAGCTCAAGGGTAGCTTGAAGTAGAGACTTTAGTTCACTTTCAGGGCGAATACCTGTAGCTGAAAATTTTGCTTTTTTACTACCTGAAATTGAGGTAGACAGTACGTTGCACAATAAGGGAAAACTCAAAACGGGTGATATAAATAATCCATTTTTGGAGAGAGATTTGTGGCTCTGTTTGAATGAAGATTTACCAACTGTGTCATAAATTACATCGTAAAGTTGATTAGATTGTGTGAAATCTTCTTTGGTGTAATCAGTCACCTTATCTGCACCCAGTGTGCTAACCAAATCTATATTGGCACCGCTGCAAACTGCAGTTACATTTGCGCCGATTATTTTTGCTAGCTGAACCGCTGCTGTGCCTAAACTACCGGAAGCGCCATTGATCAGTATTTTATGCTCTGGCTGGAGTTTGGCCACATCCTTGAGAAAATTCATGGAGGTTAAGGCGCCATCGCAAATAGGTGCTGCTTCTTCAAATGTAATATTCTCAGGTTTGTTAAGAATAATACCTGTTTCAGAAATACATATATATTCTGCATAAGTGCCAAAATTTAATGTGCTTTCTCCAAACACGTGGTCACCTTCTTTAAAGCGTGTCACGTTTTTGCCGACCGACTCAACTACACCGGAGAAACCAGTGCCTGGTATGCGGTTCTTTGGTTTTGTCAGCCCAATGAATAGACGTCCTATGTAGGGGATGCCTTTTCGCATCATAGTCTCTGCAGTGGTCACGGAAGCGGCAACTATTCTTATTCTTACTTCATCCTGTTTTGGTTCTGGCTTTTTGACTTCTTGGAGTTGAAGAACATCAGGGGAGCCATACTTTGTGCAGATAATTGCTTTCATCATGTTTAAAGGCTGCTAAATTGATTATTTATTTTTAATTAAGGTTATCACTCTTAATGGAGTTTAAGAACATTTTGAAATCATTGACACTTTTGCTAGGTACTTCTTCCATGGGCAAATGGCCAACATTTGGATAAGTTTGGACCGTGGCATGAGTTATATCCTTTCCAAAATCGAAAGCTCGTGAAACAGGAAAGAACAGATCCTCCTCACCCCAAAGAATAAGTGTAGGGACTGAAACATTTTTAATAATTGAACTTTCCGTATCTAGCTTTGCTTTTACCCGTTTAGGAAAAGCATCCATGTTGCCTGGGTAGTGTGCAAGCTCGTAATAACGGTCAATTAACTGATCGTCTACCATTTCCTCATCAAAGTATATTTCTTTTAAACCAACACTAAACATAAAGCGTGGAGAAAGGTTTGCCACCAGTGTATCCATGACGGGCCATTGTGCCATTTCAATGGCGGGGGGCCAATTTTCCTGAGGATAACCTAAGGCGTTTATCAGTGTAATACTTGATACTTGCTTTGGGTGTTTTAAGCTATATTCCCAAGCAATTCGACCACCGAGTGAACTGCCAACAAGGTGAAAAGTTTTATAACCAAGTTTTTGCATGAAGGCATTAATAAATTGAATGTCGCTGTCAATTTCATACAAGTCGTTAGGGTGGGGGCCCGTTAAACCAAAACCGGGTAAGTCGACTCGAACAACGCGGTAGTTCTTTTTAAGCGCTTCAGTCCACTTATCCCAAGCATGCAGTGAAGATGCAGTACCATGAAGTAGGACAATTACTTCTCCTTCTCCTTCTTCTCTGTAATGAATATTCATTTCGTTGAGCGGGAGAAACTTCGAGTGTTCATTGGTGTACTTTTCAACAAGCTCTTTTTGATTTGGTGGGGTTGAGCAAGCGCTGATCAAACCCACCAGAAATAAAATGACTAGAATTACTCTATATGGTTTCATTAATATATCCTTCTACAGTAAATACGGCGAAATATTAATAGTAAGATTTATTACTTGCTAGGTGCCTAGGTTGCAAACTAGGGTTTATTGGTAACAGAGTAAAAAGCATGATTGTTAACCTCCCAGAAACAGTATCGGCTTCATCTTTTTTGGACTTAAGTGATACATGTAAAGCACTTGGAATTGTATGTTCTTCCCTGAATGATGTAGACCGTGATGAATTACTCAACCCAGAGAACCGTGTTAATGAAACAACACTGCTCACATTGTGGAATGATATGGATAGACATTCCAAAATTCCACATTATGGTTTACTGGTTGGGCAGCAAATTAATCCATCAGCTAAAGGCTTGCTAGCAAGCTGGGTAAGTCAGTGTGGTACGCTGAAAGAGGCTTTTGATGTCTTTCAAAAAAATACGCCATTAATGAACCCTTCTGAAAAGTGGGAAATGAAGCAGAAAAACGGTACGGTCACGTTAACGTTCACCTTGCAAAAAAGTAAAGGCTATCCACTTGCAGCGATTGAACGTAGTATGAGTGCGCTTTTGACATGGGCTCATGGTTTAACAGGGCAAAAGTTGCCTCTAATCGCAGCAAAGTTCCAGTTTAATCGACCAAAATACGTCTCAAATTACGTCTCCGTTTTTGGTGACAAGCTAATGTTCGAGTCAGAGAATAATGAATTGGTATTTGTTGCCGATTTATTGAATCTACCAATAAAAAGTGCAAATGATTTTTTAAAGAAGGTAATGCAAACTAAGGCTGATATAGCCTTAAAGAAACTTGGAGATAACGTTAGTCTGAGTGAAAAAGTTAAAGATCTAATTTTAATCAATCTACCCCATCAAAAAGCGACTATAGAGGTACTCAGTAACGGGCTATTTATGAGTCGCCAGTCAATCTATCGAAAGTTGAAAGAAGAAGGGACTGATTTTAAAACCTTGCTAAACGATGCTCGAAAAACACTAGCCGTGAACCTGCTCAAAGCTGATAGCTCAAGTATGACATCTATCAGCATTGAGCTAGGGTTTAAAGAACCTGGAAGCTTTTATAAAGCGTTCAGGCGTTGGTATGGCATGTCTCCTCGTGATTACCTTTCAGAACTTGAAAAGTAGCTTAAAGCTTCAAGCTCAGTTTTACGACTTCTTCGCCTTCTATGGCTGCGGGTACAGCACAACAGAGTAACACTTCATCTTTATCAACGTGTGAAGGGTGTTCTGTCTGATAGGCCACTTTGCCTGAAACTAACGTTGTTTTACATGCGCCGCACTGCCCACTTCGACAGCCAAACTCTGGAGTGAACCCATGAGATTCAGCGAAATCGAGTAAGTTTCCATCACCCTCAGACCAAGCTTGTTCAACCTTGGAATCGGTAAATTCAATGATGGCCTCAGAAGCGGCAGGTTGTGGTTTGAATGCATCTGTTGCATGGTCTGCATCGCGTTTTAATGAGGCAGGGCCAAATTCTTCGGCGAATATTCTGGCATCATTGGCGCCTAAGTGTCGAAGTAAGTCGTAAGAAGATTGCATGAAACCTGTTGGGCCACAGAGATAAAAATCATAGTCATCTAGAGGTAATACACCTTGCAATAATTCAGCCGAAATTCGGCCTTTATTGTGGAAGTCTATACCTGGTTTTAGTGACCCATCAACTTCACTAAGGGACCAAAACACTCTGATCTGGCCAGAAGAGGCTTCAGCTATTTCATTTAGCTCGTCGAAAAAAGCGCGTTGATTATGGTCCCTCGCTGCACCAATAAACGTAATAGACCGACTTGAGCGTGTGCGTATAGATTCATTAAACGCATGGCGCGTCATTGACATCATCGGTGTGATACCAACGCCTCCGGCAAGCAGAACGGCAGGTCTTGGTTCTGAGGCATCGAAGGTAAAATCTCCCCGGGGTGCTTTCGCGTGTATTGTATCCCCAACGTTTAAATGCTGATGGACGTAACTGGAAAATAGTCCGTCGCGCTTAACACTAATGCGATAGGGCGAATCAGCAGGTGCTCCAGATAGGGTATAGTTACGAATGAGTTCTTTACCCTCTATTTCAGACTTGATGGTGAGAAACTGCCCAGGCAGGAATCTGGGAGCTTGATGCTCTTGTGCTTCAAGATAAAAGGATTTGATCACGCTACTTTCTTCAACTACATCAGTAATAACGTAGGGTAACCATTCATTTTTGTTGGCTTCTGCCTGAGCGTGTTTTTCTGCATCAGCCCATGTTCCGGTTAGTAGACTGTTGGGTGAGTACTCATCTAACTTCCAACGAAGTGGCAAACCATGGCGTATCCAGCGGCCATGATCGATATGGAATTTCCAAAGGCGTTCAGCACCCTCAAAGTGTTCTATATCAGGGCTATCCCAAAGAATTTCCACTGTACCTGTGAGTGTTAAAATATGACCTGACTCGAAATCAATGAATAACAAACCTGCTTTTGAATTCTCAAGAAAGTTACCAAAAGTATTGAAGTGAAAATTACCCAGATAGTCGGGAATCGATAAGGTTTTATCATCATCTACACGAATGAACCCAGGCTGGCCGCCACGATGAGAAACATCGGCCCCTTCACTGGCATGAGGGGAGGCGTCATTATCACTTGCATTGACATAGCTAGCGACAAAAAAAGTATCACTATTGGCTATTAATGCCTTAGCTTGTTCATCAAACGTGTGTATTTCTTCAATAGAGGGTTGTGGCAAGGTCTTTGGGGCTAGAGCTTCCAATTCACGTGTTTGTATATACTGAGGGCAATTTCCAAATGCCTGATCAATGGCTAAACGAATACCTTCATCTGAATGACTAATAACATGCGCAGCTAAACGATTACGACGCCTTGAAGTGAGCTCGATACCTAGTAAACCCAGTCGAGTCTCTTTTTTAAGGGACTCCGCTAAAGGGTCACCCATAACCGGTTTGGCTTGAATATCTAATGTTCTAGGGTTAGCAGAGCTCATAAACCCCGGCTTGTTAAATAAAATCGACGCCCAGGGCCAGCCGTCTTTGTCTGCGTGCCCAACAAATACGAAGGGTAATTGATTGTAGAATTCCTGGTGTTGTTCTGGCATGAAATCACGTATTACCCGACTACCAAAGCGCTCCATTTTATCCCTAACACCTAAGCGACTTTGGATGGCTTGTTCACCTCTATGAAAGGGTGAGGAGGGAGTGAAATTTTTGTCCATGCCAGATCTCCAGCGTAAAAAAGAACAAGTCAGTACCTGAATGTATGAGTGTACTTACAGGTACTGCTTGTTTGTTTACTTTACTAACTTAAAAGTTCAATTTAAATTGCTTAGATTAAATTGACTCTATACGAGTTAGACATTTAACCCCGTCTGGCTTGTCACCATTGGTACGAACCCAGGCAGATTTTCAAAACGTGCCAGCCAATTTCGAATGTTGCTGTAATCTTCGAGAGATACATCACCTTCAGGTGCATGTGCGATATAACTATAATTACCAACATCTGCAATGGTTGGCTTGTCAGTCACTAACCATTCACGGCCTTCCAAGTGCTCATCAAGTTGAGAGAGAATGCTGTGTGCAGCAGCTATTGCGGCTTCTTTATCAAGAGCTGCGCCAAATACGTTAACCAATCTGGCGACAGCAGGGCCGTAAGCGACTTTACCTGCAGCAACGGATAAGAAGCGTTGTACATTTGCAGCGTCTACAGCATCTTTTGGCAGCCAGATGTTATCTTTATCATAGGTATTGGCTAGATATACCAGTATTGCATTTGAGTCAGCCAGAGTAACGTCGCCGTCTTCCCTTTTATCTTCAAGAACAGGAACCTGTCCAAAACTATTCTTTGCCAAAAAGTCAGGCTTCTTATGAGCGCCGTTTGCTAGGTCGACATTAATGATTTCAGCATCCAAACCTAATAGCGATAAAAATACTTCAACGCGGTGAGAGTGGCCTGAAAGTGGGTGACGGTATAGTGTAATGTTTGACATGTTTTTCACTCCTGAGTGGTGTTCTTAATA
>ENA-OSET01005193-OSET01005193.1-sediment-metagenome-genome-assembly--contig:-NODE-5193-length-11122-cov-69.849706_pt1 | contig 11122 bp, 3 predicted proteins | sample MGYA00237882_ERZ534229 | MGnify/ENA primary metagenome ERZ534229 (study PRJEB26408, sample SAMN06266212) | sediment metagenome | isolation source: Hudson Canyon methane seep mesocosm | place...
ACTAAGCCACTTTCAGGTAAGACATAATTAATCGTTACATATTCTCCACTGAGTGGAGATAAGGTCTGTGAGATAGAGATATTGCTGATACTTGTACTCATATCCGTCCCACCGGTATGACCACGGGTATCAAAAGTTGAAGTAAAGCCATTGACTGTATAGTTAATACTCACGTAATAATCTCTATCGGACACGATAGCATTGTTGTTATCACGCCCATCCCAGTTGATACTTCGCAGGCCGGCCAGTTGAGTGCTATTGTTAAGTAAGGTTTTCATTAAAGAACCATCTTGCGCATAGATATTAATGGTAACTAACCCATCTAAAGGCAAGGTATATTCAATAAGCGCCAGCTCTCCTAAACTGGGGTTGAAACCACTAACGCTAATATTCACATTCAGTGAGTTGACACTTACACTCGTATAAGCAACGGCACGATGCCCTTGATTATCAGTCACCAAAACCGTGGGTAAATAACTGCCAGGTAATTGGTAAGTATGCTGTACTGTTGCACCCGTAGCATCAAAAATTCCATCACCGTCAAAATCCCACTGATACTCGTCGATGGTTCCATCAATATCTTGAGCGTTCGCGGATAAAGAAATACTAATGCTCTCGTACCCTATATCGGGAGTGGACTGTGCTGCAACATTGGGTACTGATGTTTGAGCCGTGAAAGTGCTGGCAGCCGTCACCGAGACAACCACGCTGACGCCGGGCGAACTGGGGAAATCAGCCCCCATAAAAACGCCATTCAATTGATACCAAGCTGTATAGCTGTCGTTCGTGTTATCTGTAATAGCCAGCTTGCTAGCATCCGGTAAAGCTTGCTGCAACATTGAAGCGGACGGATAAGCATTAGGTTCGGGCAAGCTTAACCATTGACGGTTGAAATTGTCCGAATTGTAATTGAGCGGAATATCTACCGTGCTATGTGTACCCAGTAGATTTAACGTAGTATTGGCCGTAATTTCAATGGCCACGCCTTCGCCTGGGGTTAATGCAAAATCAGTTCCTGTGACGGTGGTGACATCATAATCTTGTTCACTCTGGGTCAATGGATCCCAACGGATCACTTTACTGATGTTAAGTGCTGCGTTGCCTACACCACTAGCCGTATTGTAGGGATTAATAGCCGGTACAGCGAGCCAGTAACGGTTACTACCACTGGGGTTGTAGACCAGGTCCAGATGTGTACTGCCCGACACAGACGAGGGTACCAATGATTCCTCTCCTGTTGCCGCAACCGCTGTTACAACATAGTAATCGCTACTAGTATCCAGCAAGGCGTCAATATCAGTAAAACTGAGTGTGCTCGGCTGGCCAATGCGGTTTAGACCATTGGGGTCAGGAATAAAATTGGGCGTGTTGCTTTTGTAGATATTGTAATGATCAATGGCCAGTGAGTTGCCATATAAGTCAGTATTGACAGCAGTCCAATTAAGCACCAAGTTATCTGCCGAGGCCGTAGAGCTTACATTACCCACATGATTAGGGTTGGTACCTGCAAACACAGGTAGAGCGTGCAGTAGTAAGACACACACTAACCGTTGTAAATTAATCATTTTCATCTTTAATTCACCATTTTAATTTAGGATAATCCTTTTAGGCTTAAGTTAATTTCGATTTATAACAAACAGGTATAAATGTTATATGCCTTTGCTTTTGTAGGGTGTATCAGCGTTAGCGTTATACACCGGTTATTGTTAGGACGGCGTTATTATGTGGCAGAAAACGCAAAAGCTATTCCGCTCTATGGCATACGCGATCAAAGCCATAATATAAAACACCGTAGGGTGGAAAAGCGTAGCGTATTCCACCAGATCCCAATCAGCCTCACAAACATAAGCACCAAATCAATATCATCAACGGGTGTATAACGAAACATGTCGGATTACGCTATCGCTTATCCAACTTACGACTCATCCGCCCTACGGTCCTAAAATTATTAATGAGCTAAACCGCATAGTGAACAAAATCCAATACAGCACTGCCAGTCCCCGAAGGACTGGCAGTGCTTGCCTCCAGAAAATTCTTATCAACGTAAAACTTGGATTACCCTCTCCACGCTTTGATTGATAATAAGAAAAGGGGATAAAAAGTGATTATATTTTATGCGGTGGAAATGAACGATTTTCATCAGCCCATCCTACCCGCCCTATTCCAACCAAAATACTTGCGCCCTATAGATTTTGTTCATATTTGCCTGAATTCCTCCTAAAAAAAAGGTTTACCATGTCATTCATGGATTGACCATCTGAACATTTAACTACCTTAGTTATTTCTAACCTGCTTTCATGTAAATTCATTCCATGTCCATACCCTGCTTGCAGTGATACTCCTCTCGGTATGGGTGACCCCTCCTTAAAATATATATTCGCAGTTATACCTAAAAAAATACTAGTATCAAAACCACTCGCAACTAGGATATCTCCAACCTCCAAATCATCTGTATATAAATAACCAAGTCCAGCTTGAGCTTGGTAAGACACCCCAAAAAACATACCTCCATCAACTTCTTCAGCTTGAATTGAATTTCCAAAATAATCTTGAAAATACATTTCTCCATCTCCTTCAGCAACCCCAAAATCTGAACCACTCGAAGCCATTCCAAAAAAACCAGCGGCTTTCCCTTCAGGATCCACAAAATTAACCGGATTCCCCTGCACATAAGCATAGCGATGCAAACTCATAGGCTCCTTAATATCCCCCTGATACCGATCCTTCTTCAAAAAACGTCCCGTATAAGGATCATAATAACGGCTGCGATAATACATCAGCCCATCCGTTTCACTGGAGCGGCCTGTGTAGGTAAAGCGGTTATTACTACTACCCGTGCTGTTTTTAATTTCGCCATAAGGGTGATAGTCGTAACTGGCAGTGACCGTAGCCGTGCTGTCCATAATCTGGCGTACGCTGTTCAAGCCATCACGCAGGTAATACTCGCTACTGCTATCCCCAGCATTGAATCGACTTGCCAATAAATCGAGTCCATTCATCGGCATATAAAGTGCTTCTAGTACCGGTGTTACGCTATCCCCTATCATATCGGCCAAGGGGTTATGGCCATCGTAGATAAATCGTTTGATACCATTGCTATCATTTCGTCGTACACGACGACCTAGTGGGTCGTACTGATAATCGGCACTGCTGCTATTGGGTAAAGATACCTGTGTTAATTGATTCTTGCGATCAAACTGATAGCTAGTGATCTCCGTGCCATGAGTGCGTGTTTGCTGATTGCCATTATTGTCATAAGCATACGTTATCACGCTGGCATCAGGCTGTGTCACTTGGATTAATCGGTTGGCAATATCGTATTGATATTGCGTTGCTGTGACACTAGCTGCGGTTATATTGGTCAGTCGATTGCCAACAGCATCATAAGTAAAACTACTTGTGCCTGTTGCTGGGTCATTAGCACTGAGTAATTTATAAGTTTTATCATAACTGTAAGTGATGTTATTGAGGCTGTGGTCTGTTTCTGTCAGCCGATTATTCATTGCATCGTAGCTGTAGCCATAACTGCTGATTAAGCTCGCATCAGCCTTTTTATGAACAAGACTGGTTAATCGATTAACGGCATCATAGCTATAGGTGCTTGTTGCTCCGTTGCTATAGGTGATGCCCGTGCGTTGGTCTGCAGCATTATAGCTGACGGTTATAAGGTCTGATTCTGTCCAAACATCTGAACCCGATGGCTTATGACTTTTGCTTAATTCTGATAGACGATTAAGTTTATCGAAACTGTATAGAAATTTATCACTATCTACGCCATTTAGCATCGTGCTGATTTCAGTGCGATTACCGCGACTATCATAAGCAAAGCCAAGTATTTGGCCTAGTTGTGTTTCGGATATAGGCCGGTTTAATGCGTCATAGCTATAACTGACGCTATATCCCGTTTCAGTATCCGCAATACTTAATAAATTGCCTGCTAAATCATAATTAAACAGTTCTTTGTGGTTAGCGGCGTAAACGATTTCAGCGAGACGACCTGTGATAGCCGAATAAGTGTAGGTTGTGATATTACCCTTGGCATCGGTTTGAGTGGCGGTACGCCCTGTGTTTGTGTAGGTGCTACTTGACTCGTGTAACAAAGCATCTTTATTGGAGATTAAACGACCGATATTGTCATAACTTAGCTTCGTTGCTACATGATTATTGGCATCGGTGATGGTTTCCAAACGGCCATTCGCATCATAACTATAGGTTGTTACATGGTTTTCTGCATCGGTGACACTTGCTAGTCGATTAAGGCTGTCGTAACCATATTGGGTAATATTGCCGTTGGGGTCGGTTTTACTCAGTAAATTACCTACAGCATCAAAGCTAAAATTCCAGCTATGATTTAAGGTATCGGTGACTTTGGTCACTCGACTTTGTGCATCGTAGGTGTAGCTTGTTGTGTGGTTGAGTGGGTCAGTCAGCGTTAGTAAATTACCGCGGCTGTCATAAGTGTAACTGGTCTGACGTTCTAATGGCGTTGATACCGCATCTATACGCGTGATCAGACGATCATAGGTATCGTAGACATAGTCTGTACGGGTGCCTGATGGGTCTAGGGTTTGTACCATATTGCCATTGCCGTCATAGCTGAATTGGCTGATATTATCCAGAGCATCGGTAACAGTGGCGAGTTGATCTAGTTTAGTGTAGCTATAGTCAGTGACATTACCATTGGGATCGATGGCGGTTAATCGGTTTCCGCGAGTGTCATAGGTAAATGTCGTTTTGATCAATGGCAAGGTACCGACAATAGACTGGCTGAGTAGATTGCCATTACTGTCATAGCTGTATGCTGTGGTTACTCCATCGGGGTCGATACTTTGAGTTATCTGCCCGAAACTATCGTATTCAAAGCTAGAAGTCCCTGTTGGCCGAGCTAAAGTCAATAAATTCCCTTTAGCATCATAAGTCATACTCGTCGTGTTATTGAGTGGATCGATAATTTGATTCACTTTTCCTGTCAACGAGTCGTAAGCATATTGACTGGTACGATTTAACTTTCCATCACCGCTGTCAGCAATGACACTGGTAATATTATGTTGGCTATCATAGCTATAAGCAGTACTTACATCATTAGCATTTGTCTTGGAGGACAGATCTACATTAGCATCCCAGTTGAGTGTAGTTATGCCGCCATCTGGAGCAGCTTTTTTACTGACATTCCCGTTATCATCATACTGAAAGGTAAATAAACCATCTGCTGGATTTGTTTTGCTAGTGACTTTGCTGACAGGATCAAAACCTAGCGCATAACTTCCCCCGTTATCACTGAAATTAATGGCTTTATCGGTCGCGTCATACGTGATGTTTGCAACGGTATTGCCCAACGCATCAACAATGCCTGTGAGATTGTGTTCTGCATCATATTGATATTGAATGCGATTATTTTCTGGGTCGAGCACTGATATCAGGTTATCCGCAACATCATATGCATAAGTCCATACTCGAGGTGTGTCAGAAAAATCAGCAACCGTCGCTATTCTGCCATTAGCGCCATAAGTTATCATCAAGCTACGATTATTAGCATCAGTAACTTGCCCAATCCGATTTTGGGCATTATAGGCTATCGTTATGCGGTTATTATTAACATCATCAAGCGCTGTTAATTGACCTCCTGCATTAAACAGATAGGCATTGCGCGGCTTAGGCGTACAGTTAGTGCCACATTCACCATTGAAGATATAACTGCCATCTGTTTTTTTGAATAAGGTATCGTCTTGGCCGGTTGGGGCTAAGAATGATTCATCGGGCTGTTGCATGAATTCACGGCGCACACCGTTACCCATATGTACGGTTGCTTGTACAGTGCCGTCAGTTTTTTGAGCGACCTCTAAACGCGCGGTGTAATCCATATTCCACCCATGACCAAACGGCCCATCATACAAATCCTGACTATTGTAATAGCGGGTGACGCTTAAGGGTATGCCGCGTGCGGGGATATTGAGGTCATTATGCGTATGGTAGAAGTTACCTGAACTTGCTGAGATAGGACCGGGAGAACTAGAAACGGTTATGTCGCCATTGCATTCATTGGGCCCATTAGTCTTAACTTTTTGATTTATTTGGTTGGGAATAACAAATGCTTGTATTTCTGAGCTGATGTCGGTTTTTTGATTGTAAAGTATTTTAATTTCATTAGGCGAAAGTGCGCGATTATAAACTCTAAATTCATCAATTTGACCACTAAAGGGATAATTCCAATTAGTCGGCCTAATGCCAATAGTTGCCGAATTAGCAAATGCAGTGGAATCAAAAGACTGATGACTGGCCACTGATCCTTCTGGGTCTCCATTGATATACAAGGACATCAACGCGTTTTTTCTGGAGAAAGTAAGGTGGTACCAATTACCAGAAACTAAGGCTCTGTTTGATGTTATAAAAGAATCTTTAGGGGCTGTTAACGTATCATCGTAAACATAAAACATAACCTTGGAATTTCCGTCAATAAAAGAACGAATCGATTGCTCTGGGCCGGACAGATTATCGCCAAAGAAAAATAAATAATTCGTTTTTATCTGATTAATATTTACCCAAGTTGATATAGTGAAATCGCCAACCCCTACATTAGAGAGCGGGTTAGGTCTTGTTTGAATATAACCATTAGTCCCATTAAAACTAGTCGCTTGGCCAAGCCCATTAATACCGTTTGTGTAGGTTACATTACCTGATACTGTGCCGCTATAACCATTCCCAGGCTCATCAAGCACTTGACCGGTTGTATCGTTGTCGAATGTATAGTGAGTAATTAGCCCCGAACTTAAATTAGCGTGGGCATAGGTTCCTTCTATGACCATTAACAAAAAAATACATAGAATTCTGATAACTTTCATAATGTGCCCTCTTATTTTGTGCAATTCACTCTGAGTGAGTGAAAATATTAATTTAACCTCAGTTTGGGGTAAGAAATCATACAAAAATGGCGTTGGTGCATAAATAAATTGTACGTTATAGGGGGCCTGTGGAAGAACCCCCAAAAGTGTTCGTTCTGATCTATGTTTGTTTAAATGACCCAAACAAAATGGTATTCAATATTATAAACTGTATGACTGCCATAGCGATAATCCATTCATTAAGTATATAACATTGGAGATAAATCTGTTCGCCTGAAAGGCGAAGATTTTAACCTTGCGAATGGAAAATAAAACCTAAAATTTTAATTTTCATGAGGTATCAAATAAGCGGGCATTCTTTGGAATCCTTTTTTACGATTATAAAGTAACTGTAAAACAGGCTGTATGGCAATGGCAGGCTCATTAATGCTAGGGTTTGAATGGGCATTAAATTCAGCTAAATTCGTAAGTCCATCATTATCTAAATCTAGTGCAGCATCATTAGCGCTTAATGGATTTAGGTTATACTGAACTTCCCAATTATCAGGTATTCCATCATTATCAGTATCTTTTTTATATAAATTTGTACCTAGACTATATTCAGCTAAATTCGTTAATCCGTCGTTATCATAATCCAAACTAGCATCAGCAGAATTTAAAGAATCTAGAGCATTATTAATCTCAAAGTTATCTGGCAGACCATCATTATCATCATCGCTATCAGTAATATCAGGAAGTCCATCACTATCCGTATCTGTTAGAGGTGAGATTGGATCAGATTGCCATATACTTCCTAAATTTCCAACAGTGATAAAGGTATCCTTAAAGAAAATAGCGTCTCTCCGGTAAGGTTGCTCTGATGTAGGGTTATGATACCAAGTAATACCATCTAGGGAAATTATATTTCGAGTGCTATCTGTAAGTGAACTAGAAAAATAAATCCCTCTTCCATAGGTAAAACCCAAAAATATTTCTGTGTTTATATTGGTCTGAAAAAATTGATTATTTTCATTAATAGAATAATATATACCGCCTGAAGAACTATTACCGCTTGCAATAAAACGACTATGTAAAAAACTTACGTAGTCGAAAGAATCTAAACTAGAAATACCCCAAGTAATACCATCTAAAGAGGATAAAATTCCTGCCTGCGTAGCAATTACAAAACCTTTTCCATTATAAGCAATACTATAGAGATCTTTAGTTGACTTGCTATCTTGACTTGTCCAATTAACGCTATTACTAGATGTTAAAATTTGGCCAGAAAAACCAACTGCTACAATTAGGTTGCTATCACCAGTTAGAGAGAGTAGCTCATTACCTCCGCTAAATCTCTTTGTCCATACCGCTCCATCCGGAGAAGTAAAAATAGCTCCCACCGAATCAGAAATCTCATCATCATAATCACGTCCAACAACGATCCATTGTTGCCTAGCGTAGTCAAATATTATGTCGTTTAAATGAACCTCATTACCCAAATTGGTTACCGATAACGCCCAATTTTCACCGTCAACCGAACCAATTACCTTATTATCTCCCACGGCAAGCAACATTGTATTATTTTTAGTCGCCACTGCCGCTAGTTCTGTTGTAGTGTTCGATGTACGCGGTACCCATTGAGATAAAGCATCTGATACAGTTACTTCAAACTGCTGTATTGCTACACCACCTTTCATATCACTAACGGTTAACGTCACAGTATATGCCCCGCCAGAAGTCCAATAGTGTTGAATATTAGCCGTATTGGTTGTAATGAAAACACCATCACCAAAGTCCCAATGATAAGTTAAAGTATCCCCGTCTAAATCACTGCCATTTGCCTTAAAAGTAATGACTTCACGTGCTGAAGTGATTGTTGGAATCTCAGCTACTGTTAAGGTAGGGTTATTGTTATTAGAGAAATCACCTATATTGATCTGCACATCAATCCACTGGTTAGGTTCTGAACCACCTTTCGCAATAGGTGTAATATGTATGCCTGCCTGTGTATCTGAGTATGTCGTACCAAGCCCAATAGCAGCATCATTTTTTCCACCTACAGATCCTGGTGTCGTATCAATAAGCCAACTTCTATCACTAATGCTTCCATCCTCATTTCTTTGCTGCCAGATAGCATAAACACCATGAGTTAGTGATTGATTATTTGTAAATTCTTGCCTGTAGCCTAACCAATAATATTCATTATCTCCTTTTTGAATTTTAAGGCCTTGTAAGTTGTCTGCATTAATATGATCAAATCGCGAAAGACGGTATGATCCAGACTCAGTTACTTCTTGAATTTTTGTATTATCTAACCAATTTAAGCGTGATTTTCCCTGAATGTGAAAATGGCCTATATACTTTGCCATAGTATCAAATATATCACCGTATTCATCTGTATTACCATTACCCACCACCGACTCGCCACCTGTATTCCAGAAATGAGCATGCCTCAACCCAAAATTATGTCCAATCTCATGAACAAATAAGCCGACATTAGTGCTATTATGAATTAGTAATCTTTTCCCACTGCCAATTGATGCCCTGCCCAGTATAATCGCCCCAATTTCAGTAGTATAAACCCCATTAATATCAAAATTAGTTAAGTCAATGCCGGTATTTAAATTATTAAAAGATATTTCAGCATCTATAAGTAATTCCCTGTATTTTTCATTGCTGATTGGCTCAGTGGAGCCTAAAGGAACATAATAACTACTCGCATGCGGCAGCCGAATAACTTGATCACTTACGGTGCTTTCCAGGCATACTTTTCCATAAGAATACTCACGAAATTTATCACTAGCTTGATTTGATATTTCTTCAAGACTTTGTTTTGTGATAGGTTCTCCAATTTTATCAGGAAAATCAACTCGAATAAAAAAAACTCTTTTTTGGGTTTCAGTCCACGAATTAGGTAATGCTAAGGAGGCTGAAATTGTTTCTACGATATTGAAATTACCAGCACTTGAGTCTGAAAAAATAATTTGAGAGCTAACATGAGGGTTAATTATTTTGTCTAACGCTAATAATTTGTCATTTAAAATCGCAACATTTCCTGCTGAAGAAAAATAAAATAATTCTCCTCCGGCAATAGCCGTAACGGGATCTCCAATGATTTCATTGCCAGTTAAAAAATCTTGTTGTGTTGTCGCCTCTTTATTTCTGGCATACCGACTTTGAATAATTGAAATATCTTCGTTTGATACAATTTGTAGCGGGTCGTCATAAATAGCAGAAACATTATTTAGTTGCACACCTTGCACGGGTAACTGGTTTTTACTTAAAACTTGGCTACGTTTTCCATATAACGTAAGTTGTGTTGTATTTATCGGGGTTTCTAAATAAACGTGAATATTAGAACTTCCTTGGGGTAATTGTCCTATGTTGTTTCGAGCCTCTATCGGCATTACTACAAGCTCTGCTTGACGACTAAATGGCTCTTCAATAAAAGGCTTAATTGTTTTAGGCAAGCTTGCATATTCCTTATAGGAAACTGCGCTTTTCAATGCATTTTTAGGGTCTTCAAGAATCTTACTTTCCATGACAGGCATACGTTCTTTAGCTAAGGCTAAGCCTTTATCTAATAACTTTTCTCGGTCATATTCATTAGCTAAATTGTATTCTTTTTGCCAGCTTTTAAAGGCTTCTATAATGGATGAAAATTCATCTGATCTGCTTGTATGATAGGTTGTTTTTGGTAAAGATGGGGTGGCTTTAATTAAGCGATGTTTTGTATTTAATACGGTTTCTTTTTTATTTGTGAGATTGTTTTTATCTTGAGGTGGAATTTCTGATGCATCCTTAAATAAAAAAAACAAAATGAATGCAGAAAAAACACTACAGAATAAAATTATATACAATCGATTTGAATTACCCAACATTTCACACCTAATGTTTAAAAATCCCTACTAATTATCCCCGCCGCAAGCAGCGAATAACCCAACCAAGAGATTCAACTGTAATTAGATTGTAGTAACAAGTCAATATAGGATATTTTTAAGCTTAAAATGGCAAAACGTGCTGCTACCAGAATACCTATTTTTGAAGCGATTTTAATTTTTTAAGGCGATATTTTTATTTAAACCCTGTTCTGTCTTGTGTAGTAGGTTTATCTAATATTACATAAGATCCGTTATGCACATCTTAAAAAGCTACGGTTATTTGTCCAACTCTCTTAACAATAAATGGATACAATTATTTTAGAGCCTTTCACAATCCGAAAGCACTGCATTGGTTTTGAACTCAGAGGGATTTTAGCGTGAACTTAACATTAAAATATCCCATTCAGGTAACCGCTTTCTAAG
>ENA-OSET01005194-OSET01005194.1-sediment-metagenome-genome-assembly--contig:-NODE-5194-length-11122-cov-8.430874_pt1 | contig 11122 bp, 12 predicted proteins | sample MGYA00237882_ERZ534229 | MGnify/ENA primary metagenome ERZ534229 (study PRJEB26408, sample SAMN06266212) | sediment metagenome | isolation source: Hudson Canyon methane seep mesocosm | place...
CAAGCTGTAACTCACTAAGAGAATGAACGCCTTCAAGCAGTACTATCGGCTGTTCAATACCTGCTTCTCGAAGCTGTAGGGCTTCGTCTAATCTTGCTACAGCAAAGGCATCACTAGCTGATAAAGCCGCCGCAGCGTGTATTGCTCCATGGCCATAGGCATTCGCCTTAATAACAGACATGACTCGACTTTTAGGTGCGAGCGTTTTGACTCGCTCTAAATTATATTTAAGCGCAGCGAGATCAATATTTGCTACAGGGTAAGTCGACACGCTTATTCAGCACCATAGTCATCATAATTATTATAAGCAAAGTTCTCAAAGCGTGTGTACTTACCTTGGAATGTCAGTGCAACGGTTCCAATTGGACCATTACGTTGCTTACCAATAATAATTTCTGCTTTACCTTTTTCTGGTGAATCTTCGTTATAGACTTCATCACGGTAGATAAAGACAATTAAATCCGCATCTTGCTCAATCGCACCTGATTCACGAAGATCAGACATAATTGGTCGTTTATTTGGACGTTGCTCAAGACTACGATTTAACTGTGACAAAGCAATAACAGGGACTTCCAACTCTTTCGCTAAGGCTTTAAGTGACCGTGAGATCTCGGACACCTCCGTAGTTCGGTTTTCTCCAGCCTTACCACTTCCCTGCATCAACTGAATATAATCGATCACAATCATACTCAAACCATGGTCACGTTTTAACCTGCGGGCACGGGCTCGTAACTCTGTTGACGTTAGTGCTGGCGTGTCATCAATAAATAATGGTGCTTCATTTAACAAAGCAATTGCAGAAGTAAGACGAGGCCAATCATCATCATTAAGTCGACCCGTTCGTAGACGATGTTGATCAATTTGCCCTAATGAAGACAGCATCCGCATAGCAAGCGCATCAGCAGGCATTTCCATACTAAACACGGCAACGGGTTCTTTACTTTTAATGGCTGCATTTTCTGCCAAGTTCATTGCAAAGGTTGTTTTACCCATTGATGGACGACCTGCCACGATGACTAAATCTGCAGGCTGTAAACCTGATGTTTGCTCATCAAAATCAGTAAAGCCAGTCGATAGACCAGTAATAGGACTATCTTGCTCAAATAAGGTGTCAATACGATCAACGACCTTACTTAATACTTCTTTTACTTGAATAAAGCCGCCACCTCGATGTGCGCCTTTTTCGGCAATCTCAAGTACTTGCCGTTCCGCTTCATCAAGCATCTCTTCACTGTTTCGACCTTCAGGAGTAAAAGCAACATTTGAGATCGAAGTACCGACAGCGATAAGCTGACGTAATATAGAACGCTCACGAACAATAGAAGCATAAGCAACAATATTTGCAGCACTGGGGGTATTTCTTGCCAGCATCCCAAGATAGGCTAACTCCCCCACTTGGTCTAACTCACCTCGTTTATCGTGCCATTCTGCAAGGGTAATAACATCAACAGGTTGAGATTGTTCGAATAATTGGGAAATAGCTTGGAAGATTAAACGGTGATCACGTCGATAAAAATCTGATTCAACAAGGACATCAGCTACTAGCTCCCAACCGCTGTTATCGAGCATTAGACCACCAAGCACAGATTGCTCAGCTTCAACGGAGTGCGGGGGAACCTTTAGCGCGGCGGTGGCACTATCTGAAAAAGAGTCAGGATATGATAATTCATCTTCCACAGAGGTCTTCCTAGAGCTATTAAAATACTAATAATCCCTCACTGTATCAACAATGAAGCGACTACTTGTATTTCTTATGAGTAAAGACAAAAATAACCACTTTCGTGGCTACATTTATATATTCTTGTAAAGAATAAATGAGATCGCGACAATACGCGACCTCATTCAATTCATTTTTTACGCGTCTTCTTGCGCTTTAGCAATTTCTTCAGCTTCTTCCAAAGCTTTTGCTTTTGCTTTATCAGCTTCAGCAGCTTCAGCTTGTGCAGCTAATTGTGCTTCAGAAGTGATATTAACGCTAACGGTAACGATCACATCAGAATGTAACTGAATATCAATATTGTATTCGCCAGTATGACGTAATGCACCTTCAGGAAGGCGTACTTCATTACGTTCAATTTCAGCGCCTGCTGCATTTAATGCATCAGCAATATCACTTGCACCAATCGAACCAAACAACTTACCTTCAATACCAGCATTCGCCATGATGTTTACATCACCAGCGGCAACCAATTTGACTTTACGTTGTTCAGCTTCTGCTTGTAACTTAGCAGCCGCAGCTTCTAATTCAGCACGACGTGATTCAAATACTTCTCTGTTACGTTTGTTAGCAGGTAATGCTTTTCCTTTTGGTACTAGGAAATTACGACCAAAGCCAGCTTTAACAGCTACTTCATCGCCAAGATTACCAAGCTTCTGCATTTTTTCTAGCAAAATTACTTGCATCGTTCTACCCTCATTCGCAGTGAAACACTGCTCTTAAAGTCACTCACCTTGTTCAATTGAACGTCGGCGAAAATTAAACCATTGTTCCAAAACACCTGTCATTGCGAGTAATACCAACATTTGTGGCATAGCAACAATCAGCAGTACATAGACTGCTATCAACCAAAATTTATGTTTTTGTTGTCGTTTGACAATCTCATGAACGACTGACAATCCTTGCAAAGCAAATACAGCTAACATTACTGGCAAACAATCTTTCAATACTGTGAGCGTATCGCCTAATGGAGATACTGTCACTACCATTGTAACAATGGTTAGTATTGCAGCCGATTTGCCCAATGTCAGTTGATAAAACTCACTTGCAAAACCACCTGAGTTATACAATTTAGCTTGCCATGCACGACCTATCAAAAGGCCTAACATCACATTAAGACTAAATCCTGCAGCAATTAGGCCCGTCATCATTCCTGACACACCTAATACTAATGATTGAGTTTGAGCTTGGTCTAACTGCCAACCAGGCTGTTCAACTAACGCTGCCATAAATGGCTCAATCATTTGTTGCCACCATAATGTAGGTTCTGGTAACACAATATGCGTGCCCAAGACCAACACAATGCCTAAACCACTTGCCGCTAATAAACTAGCCGCTAATGATCGGGTATAACCCAATATCAAACTCACACCCAAAATAGGTAACCAGCTTGATAACAAAAACAATCCAGAGACTAAATATTGCCCCAATATCAACCCTGCTAATAAAGTAAATATCAGCGTGGTTGCAGCAACAATTCTAGCTCCTTCTTTTGGCCCCATACGTAATGTAGAGAGCGCAATTACTCCACTGGCCAAATACGTCAGTGGCGGTAACATTAAAGCGCCAAGTGATAACAATGCAATGGCAATGGCTGCTTGCCAACGGCCTTGCATTGAAAATACTGCAATTTGTCGCAGCATAATCGCTTACGCCTTATTTTGGTTTGATGTTTTGAAAAATAACATCGTCCTTATTTATGCATATCGCAATAAGGAATTAACGCTAAGAAACGCGCACGTTTTACACAGTTAGAAAGCTGACGTTGGTAACGCGCTTTAGTACCTGTGATACGGCTAGGAACAATCTTCCCAGTTTCTGTGATGTAGTTTTTCAACAATGTTACATCTTTATAATCAATCTGCTTAACACCTTCAGAGGTGAAGCGACAAAATTTTCTACGTCTAAAGAAACGTGCCATTATTATGCTCCTAGGTTATTAAGCGTCACGACGACGAGGTTTATCATCTTCGTCTTTGCGCATCATTGGTGAAGGTTCAGTGATCGCAGCATCTTGTGTAACAACTAAGTTACGGATAACAGCATCATTGAAACGGAAAGCAGTTTTCACTTCTTCTAATTCAGCAACGTCACATTCAACGTTCATTAAGATGTAGTGTGCTTTGTGGATTTTGTTAATTGGGTAAGCCAACTGACGACGGCCCCAATCTTCTTGACGGTGGATTGTTCCGCCGTTGCTTGTTAATGTCTGCTGATATTTTTCAACCATCGCAGGCACTTGTTCGCTTTGGTCAGGGTGGACCAAAAACACGATTTCGTAATGTCTCATTTGAGCTCCTCACGGTTTATACAGCCCCACAAAAAGTGAGGCAAGGAGTTTTGCTTAGCTTCTATCAAGCTAAAAGCAATCGACAATTTTACGTTATTTCTCTATAAAATCACAAGTTACGTTGTCTTGCCGCCTCAAATAAACAGACACCTGCAGCGACTGATACATTCAAACTTTCAGCGCCCCCTTTCATAGGTATAAACATCACTTGATCACAGTTATCACGCGTTAAACGGCGGATCCCTCGTCCTTCAGCCCCCAAAACAACGGCTAATGGTCCTTTCAAATCTGCTTCAAAAAGTGTTGTTTCACAGTCACCTGACGTACCTACAACCCATACGCCTTGTTGCTGCAATTCGCGCAAAACACGCGCTAAATTAGTCACTTGAATAAAAGGTAATCGTTCAGCAGCACCACTCGAAACTTTGAGAGCCGTACTCGTTAAGGCTGAGGCGCGATCTTTAGGCGCAATAACAGCATGCGCACCAGCGGCTTCTGCACTTCGCATACATGCACCCAAATTATGAGGATCTTGCACACAATCTAATATCAATAAAAAGGCAGGCTCATTGAGTTCATCAATCAACCTAAATAGATCAGTTTCATCTAAATTACCTAAAGGCTTACACTTTGCCACGCCACCTTGGTGCCGTGCACCAGCCGCCATTTCATCTAAGACTTCTGACTCCACTCTATGTGGCGTAATATCATGTTTTTGTGCCGCAGTAACAATGTCATCAATCCGCGAATCATCTCGTTCATCAGATAACCAGATTTCAGTTACACGCGTATTAGCCACCTCAAGTGCAGCCTGAATGGCATGTAAACCATAAACAAGATCATTTCCTACTGCATTACTAGTCTCAGACTTAATAGGCCTGCGGCGTTTGGTATGCTTGTGATTCTTGTCCTTCGATGACGGGTTTGACATAAATTTCTACTCGACGATTTAATTGGCGACCAGCTTCGGTCTCGTTTGTGGCACGTGGTTCAACTTCACCTCGGCCTACAGTCACTAAGCGGCTTGGTGATATATTTTGTAATGCAAAGTAATTTACCACTGATTGGGCCCGGTGGCGTGATAACTCCATATTATAACTTTCTGATCCAATACTATCCGTATGGCCGACAACATGAATAATTGTGCGAGGGTAACGAATTAAAATATCGGATACTTTTTGCAGTGTTGGCATAAAAGCAGATTTTAATGAAGCGCTACCAAAATCAAATGAAATTTCACTCGAAATATCAATCTTCAAGGTTTCGTCTCGTAATCGTTGCACTTCAATATCATGGCTAGCTTGTTCAGCAGCCAGCGCCGCTTCCATTTCTTGTTGCTGATTATCCATATAATGGCCAATACCTGCACCCGCCATTGCGCCAACGGCGGTGCCAATCAACAAGCCACCTTTATCATTCTCAATTGAATGACCTAAAACAGCACCGACAACGGCACCTACTGCGGCACCTGTTTTTGCTCTTTGGTTCGGATCATCAGTCGCACAACCTGTAAATGCAACAGACATTGCAACCGCTAACATTAACTTTTTCATTTCACATTCTCCTGAAAGAATAGACCATAAGTGACAGTCCAATTATACTGCTTCATATACTAACCATGCAGAGTTAAATACAATGAAACGTGATTTTATTCCCGTTAATATCGCACTACTGACTATTTCGGATACCCGTACCTCTGACAACGACACATCAGGAAAAGTGCTCCGTGAACGTGTTTTAGCTGAAAATCACCTTCTTGCTGAACAACAAATTGTTGCCGATGATATTTACCAAATCCGCGCCATTATATCGAACTGGATAGCCAACCCTGATATACAAGCAGTACTTACCACCGGAGGAACGGGGCTGACCGGCCGCGATGGCACACCTGAAGCGGTAGAAGTCTTGCTTGATAAGAAGATTGAAGGCTTCGGGGAATTATTTAGACAAATATCCTATCAAGATATTAAAACATCTACCATTCAATCACGTGCTATTGGCGGCGTTGCCAATGGAACCTTTATATTCTGCCTTCCCGGTTCCTCAGGCGCGTGTAAAACAGCATGGGATGATATTTTGAAACAACAATTTGACGCACGTCACCGTCCCTGTAATTTTGTAGATCTCATGCCACGTTTATTAGAAAAATGATTTCGCTCACACTTTATACCACTGCCGGTTGCCACCTCTGTGATTTAGCCGATGACATATTAAAAACACTGGTCGATCACTATTCACTCACTATCATTCATACTGAAATCGGTGATGATGATGCTTTAGTCGAACGCTACGGAGTTCGTATTCCCGTATTAAAATTTCCTGATGACTCAGAACTTGGATGGCCTTTTGAACGACAAGATATTGAAAATAAGATAAATCATCAGCAAGCGTAGATTTATGTTTCTAGCAATTCACTTTCGACAAAACCTAAGCCATACCTGTAATCATTCAATCTGAATGAAAATCACCTTTTGTCATCCTCGCGAATGCGGGGATCCATGGGCAGTGAAACTATTCATTATCGTTGGATTCTCGCTTGTGTGAGAATGATGACGACTCTATTGATTAATTGCATCTTCAAGTGTTTTGGGTATAGATAACTATCACGGGTATACTGTCAGCATTAGCCTTAAGAAAAATAATTATGACTGTCGAATATATAGATACAAGCGAGCAACTCAACGAGTTTTGTCGAAAAATTGCTAATTCAACTTGGATGACCGTTGATACCGAATTTTTGCGTGAAAAAACCTACTCGCCACAACTTTGCCTTATCCAAGTGGCAACCGATGACCACATTGCCTGTATCGATCCGCTGGCACTCACTGATTTAAACCCGATTCTTGATCTTATCTATAATCCAGATATTACCACCGTCTTTCATGCTGCTCGACAAGACCTTGAATTATTTTATATGTTACGTGACGCGCCACCGACCAATGTATTTGATACCCAAATAGCCGCCACAGTCTTAGGCTACGGCGAACAAATTGGCTATGGTAACCTTGTAAAACAATGTATTGATGTGGATTTAGATAAAGCACACTCCAGAACAGATTGGACTAAACGTCCACTTGATCCTGCTCAAATTGAATATGCCGCTGATGATGTGCGTTATTTACGTGATGTGTATAAATTACTTAAACAACAGTTAGAAGAAAAAAACCGTAGTCACTGGCTTAATGAAGATTTTGCAATTCTTACCAGCTCTGAGACCTACCAAACGGACCCTCAATCAGCATGGCGTAAAGTTAAAGGCTTTGGCCGCTTAAAAGGTATGCAACTCGCAATACTACAACGACTTGCGGCATGGAGAGAACAACGAGCAATCAACTCCAACCGCCCTCGTCGCTGGATATTAAAAGACGATGTACTTCTTGACCTTTCTAAGCTTGCCCCTGAATCTATCGATAAATTCAGCATGATTCGAGGTATAGAGCCCAGTACAATTAAACGCTATAGCGATGCACTATTAGCCGAGATAAAACAGGCTAAATTAGTACCTAAAGAACAATGGCCGGTATTGAAGAAAACACAGCCATTATCACAACAACAAAATGCACTCGTTGATGCATTAATGGCACTATTACGAAAATACTGTGATGAACAATCTATCTCACCCGTAGCTGTAGCTTCACGTAAAGAAGTCGAACGCATGGTCAGTGGTGAGACAGATATTCCCTTATTACAAGGTTGGCGTAATGAAATTGTTGGTCATCATTTACAAGCATTTATTGATGGCAAACTTACAATAACAGCCGATTCAAACCAATTACACACAACTCTGTAGCTTGGACTTTAGTCCAACTTGTCGGGTTAAAACCCGACCTACAATAAGTAGGTTAAATTTAAACGCAACCTCATCAACTAAAACCTAAGGAGAAACTATGTCAGCACTTATTTGTGGCTCATTTGCCTACGACACTATTATGGTGTTCCCAGACCAGTTCAAAAACCACATTTTGCCCGATAAAGTACATATGCTTAACGTCGCATTCCTAGTACCAGAACTCCGTCGTGAATTTGGTGGTTGTGCTGGTAACATCGCCTATAACCTAAAACTACTAGGAGATGATCCAATCCCTATGGGCACAGTAGGTAGTGATTTCACTAGCTACGCAACATGGATGGATAAACACGGCATCAACCGTCGCCATGTCCATGTAAAAGAAGGTAATTACACCGCCCAAGCCTTTATCACCACCGATATGGACGACAACCAAATCACCGCCTTCCATCCTGGTGCAATGAACTTATCTCACGAAACAAAAATAAGTGAAGCAAAAGACATCAAACTAGCGATTGTCGCACCCGATGGTCGTGATGGCATGATTCAACATGCCCAACAACTGCATGAAGCGGGCATCCCATTCATCTTTGATCCAGGTCAAGGCTTACCGATGTTTGATGGCTCTGACTTGCTTAAGTTTGCAGAACAAGCAACGTATATTGCATTAAATGATTATGAGGCTCAATTATTCCAAGATCGTACCGGCCTATCGCCAAGTGAAATTGCTGAACACGTTGAAGCACTTATTATTACCCGAGGTGCAGAAGGTTCACATATTTACACCGATGGAAAACGCATCGACATTCCATGTGCAAAAGCAGAAAAGCTAGCCGATCCAACCGGCTGTGGCGATGCCTATCGTGCAGGCTTAATTCACGGCATTATGCATGGTAAAGACTGGGAAACAACAGGACGAATCGCCTCTTTATTAGGTGCAATTAAGATTGAGCAACATGGTACACAAAATCATAGCTTTACTGCTGAAGAATTTGATAATAGGTACCAAGCTAGTTTTGGCGAGTAAACTAAATTAATCCACAACGATAAAAAACGCCTCGGGATAAATAATCGAGGCGTTTTATTTTCTTACTTTACACAAAATAATAGCTTTATAACTGAATAATTTTCACTTCGATTTGAACAGCCTTTTGCTAGCAAACTCTAATGCGATCAAACAGTAAATTTTTCTCACTAAAAATCCTCGGTACAATTAATTGTGCCGAGGATTCTCATTTATAACGGTCTAATGTGTAATCAGCAGTTGCTATTAGATTTCAATACACTTATGTTTTTAGTTGAATCTCCAGAGACAGTACCCAAGTCAATCACCATAGTTCCAGTTCCTAGTGTAGACGTTACTCCTGTGCTCTGTATCTCATATTTTTTACTCCCTCCACCAGTAGAACAGTTAGGGCTCAAAGCTATATTCAAGTGATTAGCACCGGTAGCTACAGAACAACTATATGTTAAGGTCGTATTTTCTGCTGGCACCCCCACTAGAGAACACGAGCCAGTACCTGTATCTACTGCCACCGTCATCGTATTCACATCAACATTATTACCCAAGCTAATCAACCCACTGATTGTATAAGTGGATACCATCGTTGCTCCTAAATCAGTTGGCACATCAATAGTAGTCCCAGTGAGGTTAATGGTCTGCGGGACATTAGTTACCGCCCCCCCAGATGCAATGGTTGCCGTAATATCAACAGTTGTTAACCCCGTAGTCACAATGCACTGATAAGTCCCGTTATTATTATTGACACATGTCCCGCCAGCTGAGACTTCAACTACCACTGCATCAGCAGCAGCTGATGTACCAGAAATATTGCCATTTAAAGTATAAGTTGGATCATTACTTACTGTAAATGTTAAAGCGCAGCCAGTTGAAGTGATCGGGGATACCGAGCAGGCCACCGTTTCAGTATTATAAACCCCTGTGATAGTGACGGATGAGCCTGTCGTAGTAATTGGACATATGTATGAAGAGGTACTCGCAGAACAGTTATTGGTAACACTGCCATCAGTCACAGTCAGAACACCAGGAGTACTGTTTGCATTATCTATCCTACCAGTAATGGTATAGGTAGTTCCACTTTGGACCAAACAATAAGACGTATTAACTGTTGGAACAAAAACATTATTTCTGGAACCTATATCTCTTTCAATTTTTTTTGAGGCCAAGATAAAACCACCAATCTCGTTTGCTCTAACAACACACTCTTCATGAATTTGCCTTGCAGTACTTTTACCATCGATAATTAACATATCATGACAATTGAAGGGGGTATTAATCCCCTCATTTAATCCTCTATTACGTGTATAGTAATTACGTGCAGTATCTAAAGTTACCGGTTCTCCCGCTAATTCTTCAGAAAAACACACATTACGTCCATTAGTCGCCACACCTAACAATCCAACTTTACCACGCCATCCACCAGGCCCTACTTTATCGGCCGCTAATGCTGAAGTTGGACACTCTGTTACAATCGTATTATTGCCTACCACATCTGTTCCATCAGGAGCATGAGTGCCAACCGGACCAAATTCACAGTTCCCCCCCACATAACAGGCATAAGGTGCACTTTTTACGCCAGACTCTGGGGTAAAAACACAAAAAGTACAAGAAGATAAATATGAAGATTCTATTGAAGAACTAAAACAAAAGGGATTAATCAAGTGAAAAAAATAGTAGTTCTAATTTTAATGTGTTCTGAATTTATTTTTGCTCAACAAGGCAGAGAAAATTTATTTGGATTTGCAACTTCTAATACCTTTACTTATTGTGATATAAACGACACTTTTTTTCTTAATAAAATTATTGAATTACAACCAAAGTTATTACGTTTCCCTGGTGGAGCAGTAGGAAATTTTTATCATTATGGAGCAAGTGGCTATGGGTTTGATTTTGAAGAAATTAATAAATATGATGGAGGTAGGTTCCTAAAAAGATCGAAAAGTCTAGTAAGGTCAACTATTAAAAAAGGACATACTCATAACTATATTGATGATTTTATTGTATTAGCAAAAAAAACAAATGCTAAGGCAGTATTAGTTGCAAATATGTTTGTTGATAATGATGATATTATTAAAATGATTGAAAAAATAAAATCACATAAAATTGAAATTGTTGGTGTAGAATTAGGAAGCGAACTATCAAATAGAACATTTTTTGCAAAAGGATATACTATTGATAAATATATTGATTCAGCAATAAAATGTTCGAAAAAAATAAAACAACAATTTCCTGATATTAAAACTGCTGTTGTTGCTGCACCACTTGTAAATAAGAAAAATCATAGGCATACTATTTGGAATAATAAAT
>ENA-OSET01005195-OSET01005195.1-sediment-metagenome-genome-assembly--contig:-NODE-5195-length-11121-cov-4.038935_pt1 | contig 11121 bp, 12 predicted proteins | sample MGYA00237882_ERZ534229 | MGnify/ENA primary metagenome ERZ534229 (study PRJEB26408, sample SAMN06266212) | sediment metagenome | isolation source: Hudson Canyon methane seep mesocosm | place...
GGAACCTTTTACTTGAAGAAATATTAAATCAAGGTTTACCCTATGTCTCTGGGCCAGGCTTTCTAGCAGACAAAATCTTACCGGGGAAATGGGTTTTAGGTGTATCTGGTACTCACGGTAAAACAACAACAAGTAGCATGCTTGCGTGGATCCTTGAGTTTGCTGGTATGGCGCCCGGTTTTTTAATTGGTGGTGTTGCAGAAAATTTTTCTTGCTCCGCTCGTTTAGGTGAAACACCTTTTTTTGTGATTGAGGCGGATGAATACGATAGTGCCTTTTTTGACAAACGTTCCAAATTCGTACATTACCGCCCTCGTACGTTAATAGTGAATAATTTAGAGTTTGATCATGCCGATATTTTTAAAGACTTAGAGGCGATTCAGACGCAATTTCACCATGTTATTCGTACGATACCGAGTAATGGCCAAGTAATTTATCCAGCAGGTATTTCTGCCATTGAACAGGTCATCGATCAAGGTTGTTGGTCTGATCTTCAGGTATTCAATGACCACAAAACAGAAAGTGAGGATATACCATTCTGGCGTCTCTCCAATAATAGTTCTTCTGGCTTTCAGCTTGTATTTGGTGAAGAGTGCGTCTCTGTTGAATGGAATTTGACAGGGGATCACAATATTCAAAATGGTGTAGCTGCTATGTTGGCTGCTCGTCATGTGGGTGTGTCTCTTAAAACAAGTGCAGAAGCGCTTGATGCGTTTAAGGGTGTAAAGCGTCGAATGCAATTAATTTCATCTGACGGTGGTGTTAGTGTCTATGACGATTTTGCTCACCACCCGACCGCGATTAAAACGACTTTGGCCGGTTTAAGGCGACAAGTGGGTGACGCTCAGATTATTGCATTGATTGAGCCTCGTTCAAATACCATGCAAATGGGTGTTCATACTGATACTTTGATAACCAGTGCAGAGGATGCTGACAAAGTAGTCTGGGCGAATCTCTCAGACTTAACATGGCTTGAAAACCAAGTAAATGCAGCTAATAATCATCACGTTTGTGGTACTTCAATAAGTGAACTAATTGATATTGTTCTGGCCGATGTACAGCAAGGTGCACATATCGTGATTATGAGTAATGGCGGTTTCTCAGGTATTCACCCTTTGTTGATACAAGCGCTTAATAAGAAGCTTCAAGCTGGAAAGTAATGACTATTTCATCAGGTGTACAAGCTAAAACTAAAGCAGTGAGTGTTGCTATCACGGGTGCGTCAGGTGCTCAATATGGGTTGCGCTTAGTTGAATGTTTGTTAGCACAAGGTATTCATGTCATGTTGATGGTGAGTAAGGCTGCTCATATTGTTATTGCAACAGAAACGGACTTCAAACTTCCTGCCCAAGCAGCTCAGTTAGAATTATTTTTAACACAGCACTTTAATGTTCCGAAGGGGCAGCTTAGTGTTTTTGGTAAAGAAAACTGGATGGCACCAGTTGCATCTGGTTCTGGAGCGCCCACTCAAATGGTGGTGTGTCCGTGTAGTACGGGAACACTTTCGGCCATTGCGCTGGGTGCGAGTAATAATTTAATTGAGCGCGCGGCCGATGTTGCTTTGAAAGAGCGTCGGAAGTTAATATTGGTTCCGAGAGAAACACCGTATTCCGAAATTCACCTGGAAAATATGTTAAAGCTAACGCGAATGGGTGCAGTTATTTTACCCGCAAGCCCTGGATTTTATCATCAGGCAAAGTCTGTCTCCGATTTGATCGATTTTATTGTTGCACGTATATTGGATCAACTAGGTTTAGAGCAAACTATAATGCCACGCTGGGGCGAATAGCCATGTCTACTGAGGCTCGCTAGGGCCCATATTTAGAAATAGTTAGCGGCCTGTCTGTAGTTCAGTATTCATCAAGTTTTCACCTGAGAGCTTATACGCTTTACCAAAACCCTGAATGAAACTACCTGCTATTGCTGTTAACTGAAATAAGTGAAAGTCAGGAAGTGTTTTTAGTATCCCAACAGTATTCCCATGCTTACTCTCAAAAGCAGAGAGCACCTTTGTCCACGCATCTTCATCTCTTTCAATAAGTACAGTATTACACTCCAAAATAAGACGCTCCCTTGCGAAGACATTAGTAGCGTTAGCTTCGTCTTGAATAAACATTGCAGAGAGCTTTCTAGTGTGTTTTATATTCGCTGTATGTTTTGCTAAATCACTGATAAAAATATAAAAACTTCTTGTGTCTCTCTCTTTTAAATATAGAAAGGGCGTGTAGCTGATATCAGCTTGACCAAGGTTGTTTAGGGTAGCGAGTTGAGCCGATTGTAAGCTTTCTATCAAGGCTTCTATTGAGGAATTGATGTTCATGTTTGGCTCGATTCTTATACTTAAAACTTTAACTAAACGCGAGTGAGGCTTTTTGCATACTCTTGGAATTGAGATATGAGGCCTTTCCAGATTGTAGCTGAGCAGATTGTATCAATGCGGCTGCGACATCAAGGGACTCTATCGCTTTGTAATTTCCCGGCATTAGGCTGAGCAGAGACTCACTCATTTTTTCCACAACGCGATACTCTTGGCGGTTGCCTTTCAGCAAGCTTGGGCGGGCTATGGTGAGGTCGCTGTACCCTAGTTTTTCCAGTGACTGTTCCAGTTCGCCTTTCATTTTCAAATAGAATGATACCTTTGAGTTCGCTTTAGCGCCATGGGAAGAGACCAATCCAAAATATTGCGCACCATGTAGTTGGCCTAATGAGGCAAATTTCAAAGGGTAGTTAACGTCAATTTGATAATAGGCTTCTTTATCGGGTGTTTTACGTGTGGTTGACCCTAATGCACAATAGAGCTCATCTACCTTATCTGTTGTTTGTTCTGTTTTCAAATCGTCGTAATTTACACGCCATTGTTCAACTTTTGGGTGTTTGCTCCAGGGGCTATCGACTGGTTTCCTTACAAAAGCGATGACTTTATCATAATCAGGATGTTGACTCAGTAAGGTCATTAAGTGACCTCCTATCAGGCCGCTAGCGCCTGCTACCCATGCTGTTTTTTTCATTAGACTCAAATAATGGTTAATTAGAAAGATATGATTCTGCTGGATCACTTACTTGCTTTCAAGTGAAATTCAAAAATGGCTAAGGGATAGACTATACCGAAAGGGTGTTAGTAGGGTATTAAGTAGTGGGAGTGGGGGTCGTTATCTCGGCTCTTTGAGATGCCCCCGATTGTAGTATTTAGATTGTCTCTAAGGAGCTAAACTGAATAATCTTAGCTTCTTCTTTGCGCCTTTTTAGCTTGTACTCTTCAGGATTATTTAGTGCTTGTTGAAGCTCAGCTAAAGACTCATGCATCATGTAAGATAATTTAATGCATGCAGCTAAAGGTGTTTTTGCCTTCTGTCTTTCCATGTCAATTGTAAATTGAAGACCATTCAAACGGCGTCGTATTCGTTTCGGCGCGCTTTTAATTAAATCTTGGCAGAGTTTTGTTCTTAGCGCTTCAAATTTAACAGGGTTTTTAATCGCTAAGCCTGCAAGGTCTTCAAAACTAAATTTATCCATTGGTCTGATAGGCGTTTCGGTACTGTTTTTCGAACTATCTTTCGAGCCATCTCCCGAGCTATCTCCTTGCGCTTTTGTGGTATCAAACATGGTAACGACCTCTTACTGTTACACGTATTCAACTTCTGACCTGATAGTCGAATGTTTCAGGATGTAACTGGATTTTATCAGTTTTGATTAATAAATGTACAGCTTGGGGGTGTGAGATTGTGCACGAATTGAGCAGTTCTTTGTTAACAACTGTGAAATGAAGGGTTATTTAATGCAGATGGTGCCTACACGGAGAGTGGTTAGAGTGAGGTTATTCCACTTTCCTTTCAGGCACTAGATAGATTTTATATTAGAAAAGTTCCAGTTCACCGGTATCAATTAGCTGTTCCATTGTGTGATCAATTTCGGAGAAAATTTCAGGGGACCAATTCAGGTTAAAAATAAGTCTTTGATAAATAGTTATATTATTAAATCTTCTTTTAGCATCATGAAGGGTGTATTTGAAACAGAGTTGCGGGCGTGTTGAGCCGAAAGAAATATTTTTATTGGAATGATTCACAATAATCGGGACATGAATTGCTGATGCCTCTTCGTCTTGCTCGTATAAGAAACGCGCTTTTAAGCCTCCCCATACCATATTGGTTGATTCATTTAAGATCGAATGTAGCTCAGCTATGTTTGGTCGCTTTGAATTAATGGAGGTGGCATTAGAGCGAATGATATCTCTTAGTTCGTTTTCGGTTGTTTGCAGCATCATGTAACCACGACACCACTTACTTTCTAAGGGTATCAAGCTGAATATTTCACCGTAAATTATCTGATCATTCACCAGGTAAGGGTAGTCGGACCTAACTTCAATGCCTGGAATTAGTCCCTTGAAAACATCAAATGAAATTTCTTGAATACCTTTGGCTAACTCAATGGGGTAGTACATGCTGCAAATATATTGATTAATCAGTGTGTTCAAGTGTTCTAAATCATCTGTTTGATAACAGCCTACAATGATTTCTTTTTCATCTTCCTTGAGGTCATTCCAGTCTAATTTATCTTTTGTACGTAAAAATATGGGTAGTTCCGGGCGAGATTGATGCACTCTTCGACTTAACTCTATGCCGCTATAACCATTTGTGTCTACATCTTCGCTAATAAAAATAGCGCCTAGATCAATATTCGAACTAAGAATGTCATGCATATCAGCGCATACATCTTTTAATCCAACGGAGGCTTTCTCTGTGCTAACTTTAAGGCCAATCAGGTTGTTTTCCATACAGGCGGATTTTATGGTGGATAAGGCCCCTACATCAAATTCATGAATTAATACTTTGCTGACAATTTTTGTTTTTATTTCCATGGAAATCCTTAAAGGGTACTAACAACTTAATAGCTTACCCTAAACAGTTGCTCAGGAATTAACTCTGGCATAGTCTACCTGTACCTACCAACATAAGGTACTAATTTACAAGCTGAAATTCGGTGTTAGTTTATTCTGTGAGAAACGTTACCCAATCGGGTAGCGGTTTAGCTGCTGAGATCTCACCGTTCACAATTTTGGCAACTAATTTGAAAGGCTTCTGGTAATCAGAATTATCTAATAAGTAGGTTTGGTCAGCTATCAGAATGGCTGTTCTAATATTTTGCATGGTTCTGGGGATTCTGCTTTCGACTTTTTCTTCTGGGACGGAATGGCCGCCTTCTTCTATTCGCTGGGAAATACGAGCCTTATTTAGCTCAGCAGAATTTAAGTGAACGAACACCAGAATTGTTTCATAACCATGGGCTTTCGCTTGCGCTAAAAAGTCAATTTTGGAGGGATGTGAAAATACCGTTTCAAAGCAAAAGCTAGTACCTTCTTCTAGTAATTCATTGCGCAATTTTTCTGCGATGGCTGCAGCATGGTAACTGTGTGCTTCTGGGGATTCGGGGAAAACTTCTTTAGCGATATTGTCGGCATTAATAAAGGGCAGGCCGCGATTTTTAAGTTGAGTACGATAAAAGGTAGATTTACCTGAACCATTGCCACCGGCTAAAAGCCATAATTGTTTTTTTACGTTCTGCGACAAGCGGGGCTCTCCTCCTCCTTATGTTTCAATAAATTGACCGTTTTCGAAGTGACCGAAAACAACGTTTCCTTTAGCGTCTATTTGCTCTAAATATCCGGCTTTTATTTCGGAGGCACGATAAGCAACTTTAGAGGAAGTAATGTGTTCGCTTAAGGTGCCAGAGTCTCTTTGTATATCTAAGGCGCTAAAAACATCTTCCACATCAATTGACTCGACTTTAGTATTCTCTAAGCGGATTTTAGTGACGCCGCTTTTGATTCGAATTAGTACATCCGGATCTATTAGGCTGGCCATACTTCGGCCAATAGTCGCCCAATATTCAATTTGTTCTGCTTGCGACCGTTTATGCAAGCCCGCTGCTACTTTGGCCTGGGTCATTAACGATTGGTCTAATCTGATAGGAGAGCTTGATTTAGCCATATTAGGGTGCCTAAGATACATACGATGCGTTACTGTAGCAAACTGCTACGTCGGAATCAAATATCTGTAGCAGATCGCTACATATTAAGGTTTACACCTTAATATGTGAAGGCTTGGTGGATGAGTGTTCAGGTACTACTTACGCTTTCGACGGACAATATTGGTTTGAGACTTCTTATTGGTACGGGACTTACCGGATGTCTCTGAAATATTCTTTATCAATGATTTTCGGTCACCCACTTCGAAGCCTTCTTTATGAATCCTTTTAACTTTCGAGCCAATTAAGCGCTCAATGGCATCCAGGCCACGTTCTTCTTCTCGGCTAACAAAGGAAATTGCATTGCCTTTACTTCCTGCTCGTCCTGTTCGGCCTATACGGTGAACATAATCTTCAGCCAAGTAAGGCAGGTTGTAATTAACCACATATTCTAAGCCTTCAATATCCAGGCCTCTGGCAGCGACTTCAGTCGCTACCAATACTTGTATTTTGGCTGATTTAAAGTCGGCTATGGCGCGCCTGCGTGATCCCTGAGTCTTATCAGCATGGCAAACTGCTGCTTCTATTTTGCATTGTCGTAACGTCGCCATGAGTCTGTCAGCTTGTTCTTTGGTGCTAGTGAAAACTAACACTTGAAACCAGTTGTATTCTCCAAGAAGTTCCATGAACAATTCTATTTTTCTGGCTTCTTCCACAGGATACATTACGTGTTCAACAGTATCGGCAGTCGCATTTTGTTTTGTCACCCGAATTTCAACATGATGTTTTAGTATTTTATGTGCAAGCTCATTTACTGCAGGAGAGATGGTTGCAGAAAATAACATGGTTTGGCGTTGTTTATTTGCATGCTGTAATAAGGCTTGAGCATCGGCAATAAAGCCCATATCTAGCATTCGGTCGGCTTCATCTAACACCACAAATTCAGTGCTGGCTAAATCCACATTGCATTTGGTGATATGTTCTAGCAAGCGACCAGGTGTCGCAATCAAAATGTCGACGCCTGCACGGAGTTTATTTTCTTGTCCACCCATTTTCACACCGCCAAATAAAGCGGTTATTTTGAAGTCAGTAAATTGTGCATAAGCTCCAATAGTGGTGGCTAATTGTTCAGCCAGTTCACGTGTGGGGGATAGTATTAACGCACGGGGGCTGTTGGCTTGTCTTGCTTTTGGTTTCTCTAACATTTGTTGCAAAATAGGCAGTGCAAAAGCGGCGGTTTTACCTGTTCCAGTTTGCGCATTTACGAGCATATCTTTTCCCCGTCTAGCAGGCACAATGGCTTGCTTTTGGACGGGGGTTATTTGACTGTAACCACAAGCATCGAGTGCTTGTTGGATTTCGGGGGCTAGGCCTAATGATAAAAATGACATGCTCATTCCTCGGTAATATTGCATACAGTCAAAAAAGGGAGCCGATTATATAGGAATTCTGCACCTGAGGTTGAAATGATTCATTCGACAAAGAGATAAGCTTGTAAATAGTCCTCATCTATACCGAAAGGGCAAATATGCTTAGAAATATAAGATGAATTACATATGCTTTCTACTCAATTGAGAATTGAGGTCTAAACTATATACATCTGAATAATTAAGTGTGCTGGGTATGAAGGGTATATCGATACTTTTCATGAGTGCAGAGGTTTTTGATGAACGAACAAACTAAAATTGTTAGTAAAGTATTAGTGCATGAGTTTGAAGCTGTATCGCTGACATTACTTAAAGATGTCTGTATCGAAAATAACCTAGTGGGTTTAAGAGTATGTTCTGGTGAAAAGTCAGTGGGTATTGCAGCAGTGTCGGCTGAATTTCATGAAGTGTTACGTTCCAACCTGGATTTAGGCGCTATTTTTCTGACTGAAGCACCGGATAAAAATGGCGTTACGGGTATAGACCTATGTGTTTCTATTCACCGTTCAAGACCTGAATTGCCAATCTTTCTTAGACGGGTAACCGCGCGCGAGTTAAGTGATGAGGTTAAGCAAGCAATTTCGGGCTGTTACGAGAATAACAATATCCAGCAGCTAAACGACCTAGTAAATGAATATCTGAGTAGCATGTATTATCCACTGGAGTTGGCGCAGGGGATTCAGGATATTACTGTGAAGGTGTTCGAAGATCTGATTGACGGTGTAGTGGTGCGTAGAGATAACCCTCATTTAGTTAAAGATCAATTGATCTATGGTGAGCTATTTAGTTTGATCCCGCTTGAAAGTGACTGGTGCCGGGGTTACATGATGCTACAGACAACAGAAAACGAAATAATAGACTTGGTTCGTTCAGACAAAACCACCATTCAGAGTAGGCGGCCGAGTAGAGATGATATCAATACAATACTCAGTGAAGCCACCAATTTGGTGTGGGGTAAGGTTAAGTCATGTTATTTTTCCAATGTTGATACCATGGTGGCGAATAGGGTGCATGTACCGATCATCACCAATCATGAACAAAAACATATTTGTTTTGGTTCGATTGAGCCTCAATTGTGTTTCAAATATGTATTAAAGGACCCGGAACATCAATTTGCTAATGTGACCATTTATCAACGCCTTATTTTTAACTTGGTCTGGGCGCCTGAGAAATTTGCTGAAAATGATAAAATTATGGAGCACTTGGTTGAAGGCGGTGACTTAGAGGTTTTTTAGTCCCATGTTTGTGTTTACTAAAGCTACTTTTTAGTGGCGATAAGTGTTGCTCTCATTGGCGCGGGGTAACCTTCTATCGTCTTGTTGATATCATTTGGATCTAGAAAATCTTTGAGTGACTGGTATTCCATCCATGATGTTGTGCGCTGTTCTTCAAGTGTCGTTTGATTACTTTCGACACAACGAACATCTTTAAATCCTGCACGTTCAAGCCATAATGTTAGTGTCGGAATACTTGGAATATACCAGACATTTCGCATCATTGAATAACGGTCTTCAGGCATCAATGAATACCCTAGTTCACCTTCGCAAACCAGTGTTTCAAGTACCAGCTCACCACCTTGCTTCAAGGTACCTTTTAAATCCAGTAGGTGATCAATAGGTGATTTTCGGTGATATAACACGCCCATAGAAAACGTGGTGTCGAATGCTTCTAGCTGAGGGCTGATATCTTCCATGCGTACCGGTAATAGGTGAATCGGTGCTGAAGGACCGCAGTATTTCTTAAGGGCTTCAAACTGCATTAGAAAAAGGAAGTTCGGGTCAATACCAATGACGTGATAGGCGCCTTCGCCAAGCATTCGCCAGCAATGGTATGCTGAACCACAACCCACATCTAAAATTACGCGATTCTTCAATGGGCTTATATGTTGTTTGATTCGATCCCATTTCCAGTCAGAGCGCCACTCAGTATCAATGTGTGTTCCAAATAATTCAAAGGGGCCTTTTCGCCAAGGCTTTAGTCCTTCTAAAGCTGTGTGGAGCTGGTGTTGAATCTCTTCGCTTAGCGCAGCATTATTGTGTGCGCCTACCCGAGACTGGTTAAGTTTAATCTGTTCAGGTTTAAGGTCAGGGAGTTGATCAAATGCCGCTTTCCACCTAGCTAAGTCGCCATGGGGGTTGTTCTGTAGTTTTTCTTCCAATAAGGGCGTAAGCGTTTTTAGCCAGGGTGCTAGTTTGTTTGTTTCCATGAAGCGAAACAGGTCTTTAAATAGGGGGTAAAAGTCCATTAAGCTGCCTTAGCCGATTTTAGGGCGATCAAAGATATAAAATTGAAGCATTGATACCAAAGGTGTTGCTTGGAAAATCCTGCCGTTTGTAGGCGTTGAAAGTGCGCATTCATCGTGTCAGGAAGTAATACTTGTTCAAGGGCCGTTCTTTTTTGACTGACTTCTAAATCGCTATAGCCATTGGCGCGTTTAAAGGCCCAGTGTAATTCTTCTAAATGACTTTGTTCCGACGCATCATCAAAGCAAATTTTTTCGGATAGGATTAATGCGCCGCCGGGTAGCAGGGCGTGGTTAATCTTTTTTAGTAGTATTAGTCTGTCATCTACAGGTAAAAATTGCAGTGTGAAATTTAAGGTGACGACAGAGCAGGGTTTAAATTCTATATCGCGTATATCTGCACAGATGAGTTCTACAGGCGTATTGTCATTATCTAATTCAATGTAATGGGTGCAGCGCTCAATCATTGAGGGTGAATTATCGACCCCTACTAACTGACACTGCTTGTCTTTCAAACCATGCCGCATAGCGAGTGTTGATGCGCCCAATGAGCATCCTAAGTCGTAACATACACTCTGATCTTGAGCATATTCTTGGGTGATTAAACCAATCATCGGAATAATCGTCGTATAACCAGGCACCGAACGCTGGATCATGTCAGGAAAAACCCGCGCCACCGCTTCGTCAAAAGCGAAGTCGTTCACCGTTTTAATCGGGCTTGAATAGATATTATCTGGTTTATGGTCTTTCATGGCTTCTGACTTTATATGGCTAAGGACTCGGAATACAGCTAACGCCACGATTTTTATAGTCGACTAGCAAGGCTTGCAAACCGTCGTCCAAATCTGAGGTGATAAAAAGGTAGCCAGCATTACAAATCGCCGTTTGGTTAGATGGCTTGTGCGATAAGCTGTAGAGCTTGTCCTTTTGGTGTTCTATGACGATTGCTCGGTATTCAGCAATCGGCTGTGTATCCTTAACGTCACTGTGTTTGATAAAACCATTCATTTCCAAGGAGATAACAGTCACCACAATGGTGATGAATATCGCAAGAACTAGCGTTGATACTTTTACCGTATCCTTATTATCCGTATCCATTTACGTCACTCAATAGTCTGGTGTTAATTTTAAAGGTGGAGCATCTAAAATATACAATTGCTCACGTAATTCAAGTATGAGTTCTGACCAATATCGCTCTGTATTAAACCAGGGGAAGTGCATTGGAAAGGCCGGGTCTGACCAGCGGCGTGCAAGCCAGGCGGAATAATACATCATTCGAAGTGTTCGGAGTGTTTCGATCAAACCAAGTTGGCGGGAATCAAAGCTACAAAATTCCTCATAACCCTCAAGTAATTCAATCATTTGTTGCGTTTGTTGCTGTCTGTCACCTGATAGCATTAACCACAAGTCTTGAATCGCCGGTCCGTTTAAGCAGTCATCAAAGTCTACAAAATAGGCTAGATCATCTCGCCATAATATATTGCCGAGGTG
>ENA-OSET01005196-OSET01005196.1-sediment-metagenome-genome-assembly--contig:-NODE-5196-length-11118-cov-14.080337_pt1 | contig 11118 bp, 7 predicted proteins | sample MGYA00237882_ERZ534229 | MGnify/ENA primary metagenome ERZ534229 (study PRJEB26408, sample SAMN06266212) | sediment metagenome | isolation source: Hudson Canyon methane seep mesocosm | place...
TTTTCATCTCCACAACCTTCACTAATAAGATTTCCAGTCAACTTATCAATAAAATAAGGCTTACCACTACAATTACCTAAGCGTGGATTTTCCTGCATTCGATTAATTAATGTCTCAAAATAGCGAGGTGGCATAATCAAATCTAAATCAAGCTTACACAAAAAACCAAACTGCTTTAATTCAACGGTATCTAATCCTGCATAAAAAGCCTCAATAACGCCTGGCCCTACACTGCGATGCCCGCGATTTTCACGCGTAACAACCCGAATAAAGCTATATTTCTCGGCATATTCAGCTAATATTTGAGGCGTACCATCCGTAGAGCCATCATCAACGATCACCCATAAACCTGGTAACACTGACTGTCCCACAACACTATCTAATGTGTTTTTTACATAATCCGCTTCATTACGGCAAGGTGAAATAATTACATAACTCATTTATACTCTTTATTCCTATATTTATTACAAAGCATACGCAAATTTTAAACTCGCCCCAGTCACCCTACATTATAAAAAAACAACGACACATAAACCGATTCATTCCTAGCTCAATGACTTGAAACTACTTAACAAGATAGATGCTGACGCTTATCAAAAAAATAAATATCATTAATTTACAAGTTACATTTGTATTTCTTAACGAAAAAGAACTCTATTTCCCTCAAGCCCTTGGTAAAACCATTGTTTTTCATTTCTTCCCTGGCCTTCCATTAAGGTTGCTCCATACTCTTCAATTATTTCAGAGTTATAACCCATTAAAGACAAAATTGTCGGAAATATCTGGTATTGGGAGTATAGTTTATTTTCTTTTACAATAAACCGTTTCCCTACATTTTTACCAAAAATAAGCAAAGGAACTTCAGCTTCACTTTTTGGACTATCCTTAAGGGATGAACAATGAGTCAATGGGGACCTAGGTTCCTCCAGTAAATTTTGGCCATGATCAGATGTATAAAATAGTATAGTTTTACTAATATCAATTTTATCCATATATTTTCGAAAGAAATCATCTACAGCATACCTAATCACATTCGAATATGTATTAATTAAGTTAGCCTTCTTTTCAAGCGTCTTTTCTTCATAAATACTTTCCTGAACAGGCGTAAATATTTCCTTATCTTTTGGGTATCGCCATAAATATGGCCAATGAGCTCCATCTTTAACAAACACAATAAAATTTTTCCCACCGACCTTATCTTTAAGAACTCTAGATATTTTATTCAAATGCAATGAATCTCTTTCTATATCATTAGTACGTGTATCCAACGTGATAAAATGGTCAATACTCTGCATATCATATGGCGTCAAATAATTCTGAACCTGCCCCTGATCAGCCTGTGAATCAAAGAGCCAAGTTGTATAACCTGCTCTTTTAGCATACTGATAAATTGTAGGTAATTTATTTCTAGTTTGTATATGGTCTTGCTCTGCCCCTTTAGTATGGGAGCTCAAACCAATCCTCATCATCAAATTGCTCGTAGCGGAGCAATTAGCAACTGAATTAACTACTCCATAGTTAACCATATTTCGAGAACCAATCAAGCTTTCCAAATAAGGAGTGGTATTTTTCTCAAATCCATTTATTGATAAATACTTTCCACCAATTGACTCATCAATCATCCAAATAATATTTTCATTATCACCTTCTTTATTCGGAATAATGCTTTTATTAAGTACTCTAGGTATCTCATCTTTGCTATTTAAATGATAATCAAAAATAATGAGCGGTACTTTTACTAAGGCAGAATATGAGGGATATTTTATATAATAAACCCATTGCTTTGCACCAAAAACAATGCTAAAAACTAAAATCATACACAAACAAAACCATTTAGTAGAAATTTGTTTAGTCTCAATATTTCTTCTTATAAAAACTAGACCCAATACAAATAACAAAGAAATACCACATGAGCGCACCCCATCCATCATAAAAAAAGCCATATTTTTATAACTGTTATACTCCGCTAAAGTAATTGAATACTCATACTTAGTAAACCCCCTATTATTAACAGCTAATTGAATAAATATATCCAAAAAATTAAAAATAAATAAAATAAAAGCTACAAAAAACCATACTACACGTGATTTAGAAAATAAACTTACCCAAATTAACAATACGACAGCTAGATATGATGATAAAAAAACTAAAGATTTAGCAATACCAACAAAATTATAATAGGGTGATGCTAAATATATAACTTCATTTTTTAAGAAAAAAATATCCGATATATTTTGTAAAAAAATAACCCCTACAAGAACATAAGCAAAAGAAAACAAGTGAATTTTATAATCAAAAAATTTTTTCATACATGCAATTTCTTTAATCATGCCTTTACAGTCGTCCATCAACACTACCAGATGGCAATAAATACTTTATATCATATAAAACATGATTATCTTTTGCTAAGGCCTTAACCCCCTCAATACCCATACTGTGAAATTGCTCATGCGCAACGGCAACCACCACTGCATCATAATGATTTTCCTTTAACTCTGCAATAGTCCTCAGTCCATACTCTTTGAAGGCCTCTTTTGCATCAACCCACGGATCATAAACATCAACATTGGCATTATACGACTGAAGCTCATCTACCATTTCAACAACACGCGTATTACGTAAATCAGGACAGTTTTCTTTAAACGTTAGTCCTAACATTAAGATATTCGAGTCAACAATATTAATTTTCTTCGTTGCCATAAGCTTAACAATTTCACTGACAACAAAGTGCCCCATATTATCGTTAATACGGCGCCCTGCTGAAATTAATTGTGGATGATAACCTAAGGATTCTGCTTTATGCACCAAATAATAAGGATCAATACCAATACAATGCCCCCCTACTAGTCCTGGTCTAAAAGGCAAAAAGTTCCACTTTGTCCCTGCTGCCTCTAACACTTCTTCCGTATCAATCCCCACTCGATTAAAAATTAAAGCCAATTCGTTGACTAAAGCAATATTGATATCGCGCTGGGTATTTTCAATTACCTTGGCAGCTTCCGCGACTTTAATACTGCTCGCTTTATGTGTCCCTGCGGTAATAATTGATTGATATAACTTATCAACAACGGTTGCAATTTCAGGCGTAGAACCTGATGTCACTTTAATAATAGTGGTTAAACGGCGTTCTTTATCTCCTGGATTAATCCTTTCAGGACTGTATCCACAATAAAAACCAGTATTAAATTTTAATCTTGATACCTTTTCTAAAATAGGTACACAAACATCTTCTGTTGCACCTGGATAAACAGTTGATTCATAAATAACAATATCATCCTGCTTTAAATATTTCGCCACTAAATGAGTCGCAGAAATAACAGGGCTCAAATCAGGTGCCTTACTATTATCAATTGGCGTAGGGACAGTAACTATATAGATATTTGCATCAACTAATAAATCAGGATTATCCGTACAGCTTAATAAACTTGCCGATGCTAATTCTTCCGATGTTGTCTCTAAAGTAGAATCAATGCCCGAATTTAATTCACCGACCCTAGTAGTATTTATATCGTAGCCAATTGTATTTATTTTTTTACCAAATTCTACTGCTAATGGTAAGCCAACATAACCCAAACCAATAATTGCAATTTTTTTCATAAAATATCTCATCCTTAACTAATTAAACTATCTACATAATCTTCTATCTTACACGAACCTGCTTGCAAGGTACTCCCACTGCAATAGCGTTATTCAAAAGAGTTTTTGTTACCACACTATTAGCCCCAATAACACAGCCTTGATGCAAAGTAACACCTTTAAGTACAACTGCTCCACGTCCAATCCAGCAATCACTTTCAACACTAATTTCCGCACTAGAATGCCCTTGTATTCTTATCAAATTACCTGCCTTAATATTATGATTAGCATCTCGAATACTACAATATTCACCAATTAGACAATCACTAGCAATAGATACCTTGCTATGCGCCACAATCAAGGTTCCTTGATTAATTCGCACATTATCACCTAGCTCTATTTTTCCATTTCCCTGCGTTTCTAACACAACACCTTCACCAAAACGACAATGCTCGCCCCAAGTCACACTAGCGGTACCAATAACTTGTAATTCCCCATCGAATTGAGTGCTAATCGGAATAGAAAATCGCACTTTACTTTGAACTTTTGATAAATACAGTAATCGATTAATTAATTTCGCAACAGGGGCGCTCAAGCGAAAAAAATAGCTTAATAACATACTTAGGCCTTTAATAAGTTTCATCAAAAAAAACTTCATAATTAATCAGTAAACCTCTGAATATTACCTTGTAAATCATCCAAAAATAAACGAGCAAAAAGTTCTATACTTATTGCCGCACCTAAAAAACTTGATGCATCAAGTTTACCTGCCAGATGCTTCTGCCATGCATCCTCCAATGTACTCATAGGTAACACAGCACGATCATAAGTACGCTCACTAAATAGTACCTGCTCTACATACGCTTTTAAATCCGACTTAAACCATTCACCAAATTGACTAGGGGAATCATTAGCCATTAAATCAGGTAAAGGTATTTTTTTGCGTGCCTCTTTATACGCCTTCTGTGTAGCTAAAGACAACCAACTAAACGTATAAGGGATATTCATAGGTAAACAGGTACGTTGCCAAGCTACTGCCGCCATATCAGGTGAAAACTTATTTAAAACCTCAAGGTAAAACCGATGCCGCTTACGCCATTCATGAGGAACACAATTTATTGCCATGATTAAATCAACATCCATAAACGGCTGTTTAACAGAAAATTGAGTTCTAAATATTTCCGTACCACCCGTTGTCACTCGCCGAACTCGATTATCCATTAAAAACGCCATAACCGAATCCATGCTAGTTTCACCTGTATATTGAGCATAAACTTCACTAAATAGCTCTTTAGATTCCAGCACCGCCTTTCTCAACTCAGAGCTTTGCAATAAATCAACAGTGCTATTTAAACGCCAACGCCATAACCGCTCAGAAACATCATTTTGTGAAGGGTTATTTAACCATTCTGACTTTATAAAATTCCCACCTAATACCGCATCTCCGGCAAAACCATCTAACAAAGTTAAATTACCATCCTCGGCCAAACGATTAACATAAGGTAAAACATGAAAATTAACCACAGGTAACTGCCCCTCAGTAATCCACACACCTTTATCAGCATACTGTTCAAGATAATTAGGAGTAAACTCAAAAAAATCATGAGGACAATTTATTTTTTGTGCAGCTTTTTTAGCGTAAATTAAATCACGACAATCAGGTACCCCCCAAGTATAAGCATGTACCTGTTTAGATTTATTCGCTAAATCTAAAATAAACCGTGAATCCAAACCACCACTTAAGGGCACAGTCACAGTATCAATATTTTCAACAGCACGCTGTACTGATTGGGTCAGCGCCTCACCTACCGATTGAATTGCATCCTGCTTATTCAGAGACAAATCTTGCTGGTATCTATATTGCCAGTAAGAGTGCTGATGCGCGCCTTCAGCATCAATTGTTAATACATTACCAGCTGGTAATGTTTCAATTCCTGCCACTAAAGTCTGATTACCAACTAACTCTCCAACCGATAGCATCATTGCCACAGCACTCTTATCTAAACTTTGTGTATTAGGTAATGCGGCTAATAAAGCTTTAATCTGACTGGAAAATAAAATAGCTCCCCGATACCTTGCTATATACAAAGGGTATCGAGCAAAGTGATCATTAGCAATAAAAAAGCGTTGTTTCTGCTCATCCATTAGCACCCAAACAAAGCCCCCTCTTAACAAAGCAATACTTTCATCATCCATTTTATCTAGGCGAGGAAATGAACTGTTATTAGACTGTGATTCAAATGCACCAGTCATGACAATTTTCTCTGTATCTGTACAACCACAAACACTTACTGCATCCGAACTCTGATTAATAACACCTAAGCCCATTACCTCAGTCTGCCAGAAACACTGGTCAATAGCTGAAGGCGCGTATGTTGCTGCCAACATTTTTTTTAATGTTACTTCAGGTAATTGTTTTTTTTCATCAAAATAACCGACAATTATTGACATTTAACTATTCCACCCCATAAATACATTATTCAAACGAGTAGTTGAATAATTGAATATCATCTAAATATACTCTTTCAATTATTGCTGCAGTTTTATCTGAAAAATAATTTTGATAAGGCCTCCTACCTAATGTCTTATTGATAACTGGTAAAGGTTTGCCTAAGTTCAAAATTCCTCTTAATTTTTCATAATCACTACCTATTTCCTCATAACGCCCTACAAAATCAACAGCTAATTTACCATTCAAAGTCACAAATGATGACTGCAATGCAAAGTGCTCTTTTTTCCATATATTTTCCTCTCTTACCCACTCGACAACAAACTCATCAAAATTCTTATAGCGATATAAAACATCCTCAGCCCATTTTTTATCATGTGCCACACGCCCTCCCCTTAAAAAATACTCATAAGCAGACACCACTCGATCCCAAGGGTTTCTAACAAACGTAAATTTATATGCTTCATTAAAGGTATTTTTTGGTAGTAGAATTTTATAATTAACTAATTTAAGGTGTGCGGGAGACTGCTGCTTTCCATACATAGCAGTCGCAACACTAATTCCTGCACATTTCGGAATATGTATAAATATACTACCATGCCTATTCCAGGTTGCCCTTTCTGCACTCGCAAACTGTTTATATTTTATAAGCTCCTTTCTATGCTGTAATAACCATACATATTTTTGAAAAATAAAAGGAGATTTATATAAAGCTTTCCTAGATATTAACTTACCTTTTCGAAACATTCTTACTGAATACATACCTACCCTTAGAATTACTTAAAGCCAATGGGAAACTTAGGAAGCAAATCATTATTCTCAATTGCACCTAAATATTTTTTTAAAAAATTTACAGACGAATGCTCTACCAGCCACTTACTTGAAAAACTGGCAGTCTCCTGCCGAATTGTTTCATGTAGCTCTTCATTATCAATTATTTCATGCAACTTAACAGACATAGACTCAACATCGCCTTGCTCAATATAAAACCCATGCTTACCATCTATAAAATAATCATCAACAGTACTTAACCTAGTGACTAACTGAGGAATACCTAACTGCATTGCAGACACAATCGTTATATGTCCCGCTCCAGTCGAAACATCTTTAATTGGTACAACACTCACTGATGAATTAGCTAGAATAGTCATCGCTTCTTTTAAAGGTATATCATTCTTAACTAAGATATTTTTTGGCAAATCACTTTGAGATAAACCATCTTTAGGGCAAACCAAAATCGCATTAAATTGAGGATTACGTTTCATCACCTCAATAAACACTTCAAAATCCCTATTATTTCTGCCCATACATGAAATATAAGGCTTAGATTTAATAATATACTCTGCAGGTAACTCTTCAATTACGGGTGGGTTAACAGCCCAATGACAAAAAGAAAGCTTCTCTAAATCTATATCATATCGCTTACTAAAAAGCTCTCTTTCCGCTTTTGAATACACCACAAAACCATTCATATGCTTAAAGGTTTTTTTAGCAAAAAATAACCTCAAGCCTTTAAAAAAACGTCCATTGCCATGATTAAAACTAAATGCATAATGTTTAACCTTTTTATCTTGTCCAGTTAAAAATAAAGCGATCGCAACATTTAAAGTCATATAAGGGGCATGAGTAATGACAATATCATACTTAGAAACCCCATTAATTGACCTTATTGCCTTAAACAGCCAAAATGGTGCCTTCAACCCAAATAAATCATTATTAATGACCATCCACTCATGCTCAGGAAAGTACTCTGACAACCAAGACCACCCACTATCTTTAAATGGCGATATAAGTAATATTTTCATTTACTATCCCTTCAAATTCTTTAAAAAAACATCATGTTATTGATGATGGCGCCACAACTTAAATAATTATTTATATTCAATAATCTTACTCTTATTACCCAACAAACTATTCAACACATATTTAAACTGTCCAACTGCTTGCGGAAATTTAACTAACACACAAAAATATGCATAGGCCCAGCCCTCATGCTTCGCAATACGCGCAATTTGCAATGGATACACCAAAAATAAAGGCACAAAAGTTATATTAACAACTGATAATAAAACAATTAAAACTGGCAATACCGCCCCCCAACCCAAAATTCTAAGATTATGCCTTCGCCAATAATGCTCAGGGAACTTCCTATGTTTCCAGTAGACTTCAGCAAATGCATGACCTGTTCTTATCGCACGTTTGTACCACTGATAAACGCTATGTATATCGGAGTCGTGCCAAGTCATATCTTTAGCAATACTCAAAATTTTCCAGCCTGATCGCCTTAAGCGCACACAAAGGTCCGGCTCTTCCCCTGCAATTAAAGAAGCATCGTAGCCACTCATTTCTTTAAGTGCTTGCACAGACATTAAGGCATCACCACCACAAGTCGCCGTATAACCTTCTGGAATTCGCCAATCTCTATCTGCTTGAAAATTATATACAGATGCATCAGGAAATCGCTCTTTACGTAACCCAAACACAACCGCCAAATTCTCATGCCCCCCCCCCGAAAACTCAGCCAATGCTACATCAAACCATCCCTCGATAAATTCACAATCACCATCCACAAACTGTACATAATTAAGCTCAGGATAAATAGATAATAGAGTATGAAAGCCCTCATTTCTTGCCCTAGCGGCAGTAAATGGTAACGCCATATTTAAAGCAACGACATTCACCCCAATGCTTTCGGCAAATGCCACACTTCCATCCGAAGAACCTGAATCAACATAAACAACCACACTTGCTGATGCAACCACTGAATTTAAGCACCTCTTCAATCGCTCACCTTCATTACGGCCAATGACCACTACACCAATTTTTTTCGTATTCATGAATACCCATAGGCTAACAGTAAATAAACTCAGTCGCCAATATACAAAAGACTCGCATAAATAACAAGTAAGGCAACCAAAGAATCTCAATGCTTCTAATGTAGAAATTAACAATATTTTTATAAAAAATAATTTATAGAAATCTTATGACTGCCCCAAAGGACAATAACCCTTTTAATATACAATTGCTATAATGATCTTTGACCAATTCTGCCACCATAGAGGAATACTTATGAAGATTAAAATCATCTCACTACTGCTCGGGGTCGGCCTGTGCACAAACTTATCTGCGGCAACTGAACGCATGTGTTTTGGCCAAGTCCCCATAGAAACCAGTTCCGAACTGGTGGCAAAAATCACCGTCGCTGAAAATAATTATTTTACGAAAAATAAGTGCAAAGGGTACTTCTCTTATTACGAAAAACACCTAGATTTTAGCAAAGCAGAATGTGAAACCAATAAAGATCAAGTGTCGCTAGATAAAGGCTATGCACCCTTTGGTGCTTTCTTTCGTGGTACGGATTCCACTGGCAAAGATAATATCGCATCTTACGACTGGGAAATAAAAAACAGTGCCACAAATGAAATTTTAACTACCTACAATGCATTTAATGCCTCTTATGTGTTTAATGATCCCGGCGAATACAGCGCAACACTAACCATTACTGACAACAATGGCAATACAAGTACTGATATTAAAAATATCACCGTCTGGGCACCTGATGGTAAAGACTATTACGTCGATAGCGTAATTGGTGACGATAGATATACCGGCCTAGCACAAACGCCCGATAATAACTGCGATGCCAACACAGCCCCGCTCAACTCATGTACTGGGCCATGGAAAACAGCCACTAGAGCATTCGGGGAAATGGCTCCCTACCAAGTCACAAATTACCCTAATGGAGAATACACGGCCGACAACATATGCTCATCTACTGAAACTGTTGATATTGTTAGATACAAGCAAGGTAATTTTAAAATTTTTAGAAGTAGCGCCTTTGTAGAATCAGAAGCGCTAAAAGATAAAGATGGTAAGTATTTACCTGTGCTAACTACACAACTATGTAGCAATAAAGTCGCACAGCGTGGCACTGCACTAAGACCTGGAGATCAAGTTTTATTTAACCGTGGCCAACAATTTAAACTGGAAACTGGAGTTAATACGATTCAAAAATACACAGCTACAGGCAATGGCATCACCTATAATTATGAAAAATTAAAGACTTCACCTATTATAGAAGTAGGGCATTGGACCCAAGCAAAAGGCGTTCACTTTGGTGTCTATGGGGCAGGAGAATCACCTATCATAAACAATACTGGTAAAGTATCGAGTATGGCACTCCACTTCAAAGGTGTAGGGATGTTTGGTTTTGCTATGAGTGACTTAGAATTTAATTTAAACTCAAATATCCCCAACCCTCTTGGCACTCGCTCAACCTTCTTAACAATGAATGGCAATCCAATCAATACAGTATTTAATAAGATAACTGTCAAAGAAATGAATCATGGTCTTGGTGCATCTGTTAATACTGATGCGCAAGGCTTATTTGTTTTTAACTCAAGTTTTTATGACTCAAAAGTCACGCAACTCTTTACAAACAACAGCTATAACGATGTAGCCATAATCAATAATACCTTTGATTATTCATATAACCATTTAATTTATAGCAGCATTTCACATGGCTTAGTATACAAAAACACTTTAAGCAGGCCCGCTTTTGGCCGAACAGCATACAGGCTTGCTGGCGGTAGCTTCACAGACCCCAATAATTATGTTTGGATTTCGGACAATAATATTTCTGGCTGGATAGACCCACGAACTAAGGCTGAATTTGGAGGTGCCTTTGCTGATGGAAAGCGTTACAACTACAGCCTAATCAATATTTCACCTAACACATCAAAGGACAAAGCTATTCATGATATTTCTTTTACTCGGAACATGGTCTCCGATGCTGAATCTATGCTTTTCGTAGGTGTAGGAGAAAATATAAAAATACACCATAATACATTTCAATCTGCCGATTCCTCTAAAGAAGACAGGTTAATATTAAATGCAGGAACTTCTCAGCGACCGTTAAAAAATATATATATTAATAATAATAAATTTATTGAGACAGCACCTACAATCACGGGCAGTTCTGTTGCTAGCTTTATTAATCTGAAAAATTACTACCAAAAAAAATGCACTGAACAGTTCAATCACTCAAATATTAATATCACTAAAAACACATTTCACTCCCTACACAAACAAAG
>ENA-OSET01005204-OSET01005204.1-sediment-metagenome-genome-assembly--contig:-NODE-5204-length-11104-cov-2.593906_pt1 | contig 11104 bp, 13 predicted proteins | sample MGYA00237882_ERZ534229 | MGnify/ENA primary metagenome ERZ534229 (study PRJEB26408, sample SAMN06266212) | sediment metagenome | isolation source: Hudson Canyon methane seep mesocosm | place...
ATTTTCGCTCTGAATGCAGCACCATCTACAGAGTGCCATTGCCCAGGGTCACGATACATCGCCATCACTAGAGAATCACTGCGCATGTCACCCTTTTCACGACACAAGAGCCGAGCAATGACGGCCCGAAAATCATTAAGTAACCATACCTTTTCATGGTTAGTTGATCCCCATTTTGGATCTACAACATTATTAAAAATCATTCTTTTTGAAAAACCCTCCGGCACATTCGTGACATGCTCTCCAGAAAGCCCCCTGAAAATACCATCACAGCGTTCTGCGAAGAATTTGGATCTAGAATTCAAGAGATCAAATAGGGTGCTTGTAACCGCATTTTCTTCAAATATGGGCGTCTTCTTCTCTTTTATCTGTTCCCGCCACTCTTCTTGACGCTTGGTAGGCATTTGCTCATAGACGTCGGTCAAGATTAAAGCCTTCTGCCAGTAATCTGCATGAAGCGCTTTCATAGCACCATCCAAATTAAATAAGTTTTCAATACTTGGAATGTGCGTTCGATCGTCGGTATTTCCGTCTACGAAATAGCTTAATGCTGTTAATTGATAAGGCTCATCTAGCTCGCGGTGGATTGCTTCTATCCGACGCATAGTTTCTGTGTGACGGATAAATAGATTTTCAAGCTTGTTTGAGTTAACAGGTTTAAAAAAGTTTTCCTGAAAATCAGCTAAATCTGGTGAAATAACGGTTAGGTCGTTCATGAACTATTCCTGAATTTGGTATGAATATCTTTAAAATGCAAACAGTGCTTGATAGCACGCTAGTGTGTAATTCTTTCGCGCTTCAGTCGCTTCTGTTTTCCGCCTTTTACGACTTGAAACATCTCTACAATAGCGCTGCTTTTTGTTGAGACTTTCAGATCATGAAGAATGTTTTTTTTCATTTTCGAATACTGATTTTGTGCATTTTGAATTGTGGTCGCATCACGTTCGATTTCGCCGCCATTTTCAAAACAACTACCAAGTACAAAATATATGGCCATTACACTTTTCTCTCTATGAAAATTAAGGGTAGGGGTAGCAGTCACCTAAGTTGAACTAATTATATCTTCGAAATAAACTAAGCAAATATAGTGGTATTTTCAGCAAGGTCACTTTTCTCTCTTAGCTTTTCAAACGTTTATCTGTATCAGACATTTCTAATATCTATAGTTGAAGTCTTTTTAAACTAAACGCCGTAGGAAACAGGCAGGGGAATTGGAAACTTTGAGATCTAAATTTTCGAATGAAAATGGACTGTATTTATAATAATGTATCGGCTATTATTCCATTGAACAAAATTGTTAAATATCGGTTTCAATAAACATAATGCAAAGTGAGTTGCTAACTTTCGTGCTAGCAACTCAATTTAAACGGATATATTCTAATCACTCCGTAATATTTGAGATTACGGTGTTGAGATATATTTTCATGTTTTTTGAAAATATAAAAATGTAGCCCAAATAAACACAGAGGAAATTATTTTGAATAAACAAAATCTTATCGATGCAATTGCTGATCAGACAGAGATCTCGAAAGTTGATGCTGGGAAAGTGTTAAAAACAATAACCGACTCCATAGAATGTACTCTCAATGATGGAGGCCAAGTTGCTCTAATTGGTTTTGGTACTTTTTCAGTTAAGGATCGTGCGGCACGAGTAGGGCGTAATCCTCAAACAGGCGCTGAAATTCAACTGAAAGCTAGTCGTGTTGTAAATTTTAAGGCAGGTAAAGTATTGAAAGAAAGTGTGAATTGATTTGTGTATATAAGTACTTTTTGACATCTTTACCAAGGCGATCGCTTTACCAAAATTACTCGTACATCTTGCTCTGTGTGGGTACCTTTGGAGGTTATGATGGGGCATTTTGTCATGACCGGCGCTTATACTGATTGAAAACAGTCTTACAGAGCCCAAGGTCAATATACGAGAAGAATTTCAGCGTTCTTCTGTAAAATTATCGCTTACACCTCATATATGAATCAAAACCTAGGTTCGGTTACTTGGTGGAATTAACTTCGATAACACCTCGTTGTATTTGCAGTGAAATTAAAAGATTTTTCTTTGTATAACCATATTACAGTAATATAGGGCAGGGTAGCGGTCTACACACTTTTCCGATTTTTTTCACACTTAAACAAAGAATTGAAGTTATTTAAGAAAATTAGGATACTGACCAAAATAAAACACAGGAAAGGAAATATTCTTGTTAAACATATCGCTTATTTGGGTCGGCATTGCCGTTGCCCTTCTCGATATTACCGGCTTGGCTTCTAGAGCAGATGAGCTATTTGATAAGTTACTTTTCAGCTCATGGAAGAGTGTACGTTCAGGACAACTACCTTTCTATAAATGGATGTACGAAGTTGATACTTGGTTTATTAAACAGGCTTTGGTAAGAAACTTTATTGAAGGTGATCTCCAAAAATATTCTATTGATTGTAATTCCGAAGAAGTGGAAGAAGCTGAAATTCAATTGTCATATGAGGAAATCACTAAAAGAACCACTTTTATCTATGTAGCGTGTCTTGCAATAATTCGAGTGTTTTTAGGGTTTATGGCAACGACACTTATTCTTTTGCCATTGGCTATTTTAGCAATATATTATTATGAGTTACTCATTTCGTTAGAGGCACTTGAGTGGCATGCTGTTGCAATTTCATTTTTGTCCTTCATTGTTCTTAGTTGCATACTCTTTAATCACTTATTTATGACTGTTGTCCTTGTTATATACCATGCAATAAGGATATCTATAGCGTCTTTCTTTTTCTTGGTGCTATCCACTTTGGTTTTACCACTCTGGCCTTTCAGAAAATTGAATAGAGGCTATATAAGCACTATTGGTTTATTAGTTGCGCTAACAGGCTTATCAGGAATTTAATTCAAGGTAAGCAACTCATACTCTGTCTGCAACTACCTGTCCGGTGAATTACCGAGATTGTGTCGAGCATTATTCAATTGATGCGTTTGGAGCGAGTTAGTTAAATTTCATCGCTCTCTCTATTTCTGAAATCTCTTTTTCAAGCCTGTTTATCGTTTTTTGTCTCTGCGCCTCATCTTCTGTACTCGGGACAAGAGGCACACCGTCAATTAAAATTCTAAAATTACTATTTTTGAGAAAATTAAGTGAAAATTTCTTGTACTCTAATGCCTTAGTAAATAAAGGATTCCAAGTATTGTCAGGTATTGTTTTTTGTTCTCCCCCAAATGAAAAATACAGGGCATTATAATAATAAGATGATTTTGTATTATAAACTGATACCGTATGATCCTTGTTAACTATAAGGTCAACACCATCAGGACTTTTATAAACAGTCCCTTCGACGCAAATCCCATCCTGGGTTTTGTAGTCGGCGGCATCATGTTCAAGATACCTAACATCAGAACTGCTTTCGACCTTTATCCACACTCCTGATTCCGAACCATTAGTAACACTTGCAAATGAACTGCTTGGAGAGAGTAAAAATACTAAGCAAATAGATAAAATGTATCTTTTTTCTAAGAGCATCAGCCTATTCCTTATAAATGGTTTGTTTTTACAACAGCAAAGTTTTATCAAAAATATCTTCACTTTACAATCAACGTATTTGCGATGAGCCTAGTTGAATCTCACAAAATGTTAATATCCAGAAACTCCTTATAAAACTGGCTATAATTGAGTAGCCTTCTAAATCCATTATTCTGAACTGAATACATAAAAATGAAATCCACCCCTGAAATTTTAATTCAAGATATAAGACACCTAATGGTGCCAATTATGGCGGCGTTTGAGGGACTAGAGCTTAAAGAACTTACCGATGACAAAGAAGAAAACTTTGCATTAGCCTCAGCCATTACACTTCATATGCTCCGACATATGAGTGAACATAATGGTACTAACTATATTCCTACAGCCATCGATTTTGTTGCAAAGGTTAAGTTTCCGGCTAGAATGCAAGGGGAAGGGGAGATTCTAACCACTCCTGAAATTGATCAAGTTGTGATTGAGCAATATGTTCGAGACGTTTCTGAATCTGCTGCCAAGGCAGCTTTAGGTATTCAATCACATGTAAATGAGTATCAGGATGCTCATCTGATACTTTCGATGCTACATTTTTCTATGTATATACTTTCGTCTACTTTTAATATTGCTACTTCCCGTAATGTTATTTCAAAACTACTAGAAGATTTCCAAACTAAAGGGTAAGAAACACAGTCGATAAAGAAAGTAAACCAATACAAAAATAATCACGGAATGTATCTTAGGGTTTTTCCTACCAAAAAAATAAGCCGTGGTTGAGTGACCTATCCCTGTTAGTTAAATTTCATCTTTAACATATTGAAGGCTGTTACCGGGAACAATTTTTGTTAACTGCTTTATTAATTGAATGGCCTCTTTAGTAAGCCGTTTGCTTGATATGTTTTTTGTAACACCATCGACTGTATACGCTAGGGACGTGGTAAAGGTATAAGTATTTAATGAGCCGTAATTAGTTTGATTAAAATACCCAGAAACAGAACTTATGACTTTTAATCGTAACGCCTCCTTTTCTTTAGGGATGATATTGACGGTATTTTCGCTAATCTTTACTGCACTTTCATAGACCAAGGCAGTGACATTTCCATCATCATGTATAGTAAATGAGGTTGTGCCCGATAACCCCTTCTCGGGTTTTACAGTAATTGAGATAGATTCAGCCATGGAGTTTGTACCGAACAAACTGAGAAAAACTGTTATTAGAATTTTATGATGCATACTTTCTCCAATTAACTCTAAAATCGAAGTTGATTCCCAATTTCAAAAAGAAAGCTCTGCGAAATCGTCTTGAAATTGGGGTCTTCAACTTAATGAGCTATTTTGAAACTTTTATTAGGGTGGGCATTTTCCGCCCGCTTCTGAGAGGACTCTACAAAAACTACCCGAAAAGTAGGGCGAAAACATTTTTCTAGGTTGTCCTACAATTTTATAAGAGTTTAATCCCATTACTCTCATTGCCCCAGAAACATCGCTTATCCATGGCCCTCCACTAGAACCACCTGTCATATCATTTTCCATACCGTAAGTGCTTGGTGTATCCCTTCGCCCTTTATAGCTGTCAGAGGCCTTATACAAGGCGTTTCCAGGAAAAGGACTTGCAGCTGGATATCCATAAGATGTCCAACTTTGCCCCTTTAAGGATCCATTAAACCTATAACCAAGGGCTGGCATACCATCCATAATTGGGTATTTGAGCTGTATAATTCCAAAGTCGTACGCATACTTTTCATTGGAGTGCCAGCGATCATCCACATAAACGCGCAAGGCGTCATAAGTCGAACCAGGGATGGGATATAATGCGTGAAAATAAATATCGGTACTATTAACGCCATTGCTTCGCAAGCAATGTGCTGCTGTAACGAGTAAGTTGAACTTGTTCACGATAGATGCGGAACATACATAGCTCTTTCCGCTCCTCTTAAAAAAAAGTTTCCCTACTGATGATGCGGGCGGTTGAAACCTTTCATTACGGGGTACCTTTTCAGCGATCTGCAATGGTGTAGTCAGAGTTTGATCAGGGTAAATTGCACCAGACTCTATTATTTCCGGATCTAAGTAGTTCTTAAAATCTTTCGGTACCTGGTCTGGCTGTAAAATAGGTATTGGCCAAGGTTCGGCAGATTGAAAAAAATCTGCTAGATTTTTTGTGGTGTACTCTACTTCGGTTACTACTACCTTTGCTTCTGGTTCAGCAAATGCTCGAAATGAAATTAAACTAGTTACTACTATTACTAAAATAAATTTAGTCATCAAATTGTCCATTTTTATTTTTGAATTTCAATATTAGGATTCACAATCCGAGATGTGCCAAGGAGAAGTAACAACTCGTGATAGCCCAAGATATCATCGTAATGGTAAAATTCGGCATACCCAATTGACTCATATCATCATATTTCAAATATGTTTTTTGTGCCTTAAATTCGTTTTATTTATTGTAATTATTAATTCGGCAAAAATATGAATGGAACCATACTAACCTTTGCATTCCGAAATAGAAATTTTGTCGCTATGCATGTTAGCCATCACCTGGCACTAAGCCGATAATGGCTGCTAAAATAATTCCACAAAAACCAACTAATGCAACCTTAATGACCATTTAACAATAACTTAATTAGTCCTATTTATCGTCGGGTTCGTTCTTGTCTTTACCGATACCGGCCATCTCTATAAACTAAGAAAAGCTTATTATTCCGAACCCATACATGAAAGAAAATTGAGTCACTAGTTTTATAGAAGTAGTGAACTTAGTTATTATCATAATTAACAATAGCGCCATTCTCGTCACTATTCTTTAGTGATGGTTGTAGTTGGCTCCTCCAACAAGGAAGCCTTATGAAAAATATTTGCATCATTTTTACCCTCACACTCACCCTCTTTCTTTCAGCTTGTGCTGGGAAGCTCTACACTCATACCGACATAAAAAAACAATGTGGGGCAAGTTGTAATGGCTCCTACGAAGGCGTATTTGTAAGGCCATTAGTGCCTTATAGAATAACCTTTGATCAGGATCGTATTTTAGATGGCGAGGGAAAGCTTACTCACTTTTCTGGCGGCTCTGAAGGTAAGAATTGCGAACCCATACGTTATACTGAAATCAAGTTAATCCCCGACCCACTTAATCAAAATCTTGTTCAATATGACTCCGCTATTTTCGAATCATCAACATTTAGTGTCAAGCTTACCGAAGCAGGAACTCTCTCAGAGGTAGGTACTTCATCAACACCGGGAGGGAAAGCGCTTTCTGAGAGTCTGATTGGCCTAGCAACGACTATTAAAATTCTGAATCATGGGCATGATGCTACCAAGTCGGGTAATAAACTAAAGCCATTACCAATACCTTCATGCTCTCATGGTCGTAAAGTATACGATCATGTCCGTCTCAAACCTGATGACATTGAACAACTCCTGACGATTTAAATTACTACGCTGAACGCCTTATTTGATATAAGGCTTTCATCTTCACTCGTTCAGCTCTTTTTTGAAAACAAAGGTAGTTAATTCTTCAGTTTTTATTTAGTAAAGTTGAGTTGTAGAGAGCTATTTGCGGGTATTGATATTGCAGGACAGCAGATATGACAGGTGTTGTTGAAGAGTTAGACGATTTATTACAAAAAAACGATATGATCTTCATGTCGATTCTCAATCTGTCGCTATCGCTGTAATTTGGCTTTCTTTCCGTTTTATTCCCGCAATGCGAGTCTTTAGTCGTTTAATTTCAAGTTCATTATAGGCAATAGCGAAACCCTCAACAGGTATTTCAATGATTCCAAGGTGTTCAATTTCTAGATATCGCTTCCCTATATAGCCTTCCATGTCTTTAAGAAAGTGATTTAGAATTGGCCCTTTCTTCAGGTCAATCATAGTGATTAAACTGTCGTGATTTTGAAAAGTGTGACAGTATTCTTCATGGGCAGAATTTGTTTCTTGGAGCATCGTTGGCTCCTTTTTATAGGATACTTTTACTTTTGTTTGTCCTCTTTCATCTGTCTCTAATCTTTTAAACTTATCGAACGTGATGCCTAGTTCACTTGGTCTGAAGCTATCATCCGTTGAGTAAAAGCAGGAGAAACTTTTGTCACTTCGAAGTGAGATATATTTCCCATCGCGGGCCCAGGTGTTGATAGGTGCCTTTTTCCTGAATATGTTTCTGATCCAATTCATTAAAATAACTCTTTGTTTAAAGTGTTTGGACATATTTCGATTAATCAAAGATAGCACTGAGCATCCAATCTAACAAATCAACAAAAAGTCGGTGTCGCGTCTGGCGTTAAAATACAGTCCCAATCTGACATAACTGGAAAAACAGGTTCTTAAAAATATACGACAAACAGAGTATGGAAAAAAAAGGAGTGCCATGAATGGATCTCCTTTTGTGTATTTCGCTAACTCTTAGAGAATGCTTAGATGTTCTTGCATAACATTAAATTCAAGAAGATTAATTTCATTGTGTGATGGTTTTTTTGCTGCCGCTCCATCTTTATACCATACGAAATTACCATTTTCCTTACCACCTTCACCTCGATAGCTGACAAAATTTAGGATTTTCAATTAAAGGGGTAGGGTTAGAACCACATTTCAAATATTAATATTCATTTTCTTATTAGCCTCTTTGATAAGTAACCGGGCGGACTGGGAAAAACTCAAAATATCATTCAAGCAAAAATGTAGCTTGGGTTAAGCTAAATTAGCTCATACGAGTCAAAAAGATTTTGAATCTGATTTTGATAGGACGGATGAAAGAATTCCAGTCAATATCATTAATGCCGAATCAATGCAGTCATCTTCACAGATAAACTTAACCGCTTCTTTTAGTGATGTTTTAACGACATCAAAATTCTCATATTGGATAAAAACACCATCTGTGGTTATCAATAAAAAATGGCCGTATTTCTCGCTTTTCTTGCAACCATTGTTGTATACGAAAAACTTGATAAACCCTTCGTCGTTTGAAAACTTAGAAACTTGGTAGATAGTGTCGTCTTCGTTTGTAATTGCTATATGCATGATATATTTCTCTCACAATAAAATGATGGGAATAAATAGAAATTGCTTACCTTGGTGCCGATCTACTTAAGGCTATGTGGCTTGTCTGAATACGATAAACTAATAATAACCTTTAATGTTGCAATGCAAATAAAGGCAGTTTCGAGCGGTTCTTTGCTTGTGATGCTGTCGTATGAAAACACGTATTTGGATAGATTATGACCGGGGGATATGACACATTTGGTAATAGTATTTAGGTATATATCATCCTAATTTAGGCGTTATTGTTCTGATTAAACACCTTAGTATCAAGTAGTACTTCTATGCGGCGGCTATTAGAGAAAGAACTGATTTCAGCCTAAAATTCGCTTGAACAATTATCTATATGAATGCTAGGTTGTGTAACGAGTAAGTAACATTAACTTCTATAAGGCTGTATTAATATAAAAATTAATTACAAGAAATTAGCTGCTGTAGCAGTTTTGGCTTTAGGGTCAATGTCGGCAAACTCGGCAATTATCACCGGCGGTTTAAGCTATGATAATAGCACGAATGTTATTTCACAAACGGACGGTCTAGGACATACATATCTCGGTTGGGATGTGGCAGCGGAACTGACATTAAGTCAGACGTTGAAGGCTACGGATGTTGGCGGCGCGTATGAGGATTACCACATAGCGAACTATTCTGAGGCATTAAGTTTTTTTTCATTGGCGACCGGCCTAGATGTGTTACCGGGTCAGTTTAATTCAGCTGACAGTACTGCCTACGGCGACCATATATTTGGAAACAATTTATTAAGTGGGCTGTCATTAGCATGGTTTATGTCTGACAACGGTAAATATGCTAATTCGTTGCGTACTGGGCACGGGTTCATTTCGGTTAACTTGCGTCACGGACGATCGTTGAGCAGTAGTGATATATTTTCAAAGGATGGTAATTCTAGTGGTGAGTATGTCTCGTGGTTGTTAGTGAGTGATCCCGCCAATGTTCCTGAACCCGCTACCCTATCTCAATTTGTTCTAGGTCTTGCTGGTTTAGTCTTTACTCGTAGACAAAAGAAGTCGTAATATCTGTTAAGTACTTACTGCGCTAGCCATTGTTTTGTCTAGCCAGCCTTTATCACATCATTGTAAACGTCTACCTCGTGGCAGAACATGTCAGACCTAGCCCTCTTTAATTATCACTATTTTTCTTCTTAGCATAGCCAACATCCATTTCCCGTCCTTCTAGTAGTCCTCACTACTGTCGCACTCACATTTTCCTTTAATATTTTTGCTCAAGTCTGGTCTGTCCAGAAGGGTCACTCAGCCGATATAGGCAAAGGAGATAAGTAGATTTGTGGGTGACGGTAAAAAAGGTAAGACAAGAATTATTAATTAACCTGACTACCTAAAAGTTGAGTTGTAAAAAATATTGCTAGGAACTCATTGGCCTCAAAAGTCTGGAACCATACTCTGAGGAGTCCTATATTGAACGTCTTAATTTTAGGCATTAAACTGATACAGAAAATTAGGGTTTATTGACACTTACTTTGAGTTCAGCTGCTTAAACAGGGTTGTCGAGTATAGTGGTCAACAATATTACTCAAAATGGATTTTCAAGGATTCAATATGAACAGATTACTACTCATAGTTCTCACAGCCTTCTGCTTATATATACCTATCTCATTTGCTTATTTTGGATCTGACGGCTTTAGTGCGTTAGCTTCAGAAGACGGAATATTAATTTGGAAACTAAATCACAAAACCAATCAAGTTTACTACTGCCGCAACAAAAAATGTATGGTGTCCGAGTCATTAGGTAAAGGCGAGTACAAATTATTTTATGCTCATTTTTGGGCTTATGTCTTGGAAACCGATTCAGGAATTCACTTCCAGTGTCTCCCTAAAGAGAAAAGCGTAGAATGCATAAATCAAAGCGATTAACTGAAAGCAGAGGAGATTTCTGAGAACATGAGATAGCGGACGCTATAAACATAGTTGCTGAAGTTAAATGCAATATTCCAGTTAATGGAGGGAATACTTATGGTGCTGCTCAAAGAACTGGGATAATGAAAGATATAGATTCCCTACTGAATGGGAAAACCAAATCCCCAATAAATACTTCTTCCTGCTTTAAATTTATGGTTTTATTAGATACGCCAGAAATTCGGAAGGCTACAATTAAATACTTAAACACTTTAGATAAATACAAAGAAAAAATAGTTTACCTTGATAATAAAACCCCTATAGATACTAATAATGTTTATGTCGTCTTTGTCGAATTATAGGATGCAGAAGCTGTTAGTACCAGGGTAAATGAGAAACGTATATATAACGGTAAATAGGATGAAGGAAAGATAGAGTTATAATCTTCTTTATTACTGCTTCTGCCTCCATTCCTTGGTAGCGAAAACATCACTAAAAATAAACATAATAAACTCTGAAGAATTTACATAACGGAAAGTAAGAAGGATGAAATCATAAATTTCAGCAGCTGGTTATTGTGCTTGTATTACTTGAAATGGAGATAATTGATGAGTTCAAATAAAGAAAGATTAATGGGGTTAGTTCACGGTCATACCCATGATAATCGTGAGCGGTTACGTAGTATTAATATTCACACTAACT
>ENA-OSET01005205-OSET01005205.1-sediment-metagenome-genome-assembly--contig:-NODE-5205-length-11102-cov-22.663220_pt1 | contig 11102 bp, 5 predicted proteins | sample MGYA00237882_ERZ534229 | MGnify/ENA primary metagenome ERZ534229 (study PRJEB26408, sample SAMN06266212) | sediment metagenome | isolation source: Hudson Canyon methane seep mesocosm | place...
TTCCTGCTTAGAATAAGGTTTATCCAACAGCTTCACATTATGTTTAGCTAAACCATTCAATTTTATTGCTTTATCAGAAAACCCGGATGTTAATAATACGCTCATCTCTGGGTAGAGCTCTACTACCTTAGTCGCCAAGGCAAAACCATCCATTCCTCCCGGCATAACTATATCGCTAAACATTAAATCAACGGCTCCCTTCTGCGCAGACAACACCTCAAGGGCCTCGGAGCCACAAGTAGCCCTTAACACTTTATAACCTAATTCCAATAAAAAATGACTGGCTAAATCGAGTAATTCTTCTTCATCATCGACAACTAAAATCATTTCATGCCCTCTTGGCAAAGCCGCCTGCTGTTTCAATTTAGGCACTACAGCAACTGAATTCTCTTGCAAGACACGAGGTAAATACATATGTACGGTTGTACCATGACCCACTTCTGAATACAGCTTTATATGTCCCCGGCTGCGTTTTATAAAACCATAGACCATGCTTAAACCTAAACCTGTGCCTTTACCCATTTCTTTAGTGGTAAAAAACGGCTCAAACACCTGCTCCAGTATTTTATGGGACATACCACAACCTGTATCGCTAACTGAAATTTGTACAAATTCCCCAGCTTCTGCCCCATGGTTTAATCTTGCATAGTCTTCATCCAGACACTTATTTGAAGTTTCTATCAGCACACTACCCCCGTCAGGCATTGCATCACGCGCGTTGATTACCAGATTTAGCAAGGCATCCTGAAAGTCGCCTTCGTTTATTTCACATAACCATAAATCATCTTTAAGCATCAGTTTAATGGTGATTTTTTTCATTACTGATTTGGCAATGAGTACTTCCATATCAACAATAGTTTCGTTAACCGATAAAATAGTAGAAGACAGTATTTTAGGTCGAGAAAACTTTAATAATTTTTTAGTAATATCAGCCCCACGATGAACACCCGCTAATGCGGAGTTAACCCTTTTTTGCAGCTTTTCCTTACCTTCTAATTCTCGCTCCAGAATTTCAAGGTTTCCCTGCACGATGGCTAACAAATTATTAAAGTCGTGCGCTATACCTCCGGTTAAATTTCCTAAAGCTTCCATTTTCTGGGCTCTACGTAGTGCCTCCTCGATCTGTTTACGCTCTTCTACTTCACGTACAAGCTTGTCCCTCGAAACTGTAACGGCTGAAAGGTTTTCCAGCATAGTATCGAAGGATTTAGAGATTTCACCAATTTCATCATTCACCTGAATACTACTGCGAACAGAGAGATCACCAGTGGCAACCTGTTGGAAAACTGTTTTTAACCGAGCAAGCTTTGGATAGATTGCTCTGGACACTGCTAATGTCATAAAAACAAGTATAAAAGCAAACAACAAAAGGATTGCGGCATTTAGCATGCTTCCTGTTCGCTGATTCGCCCTGATTTGGCTGTGACTATTCCCCACCAACACCATTGCTTTTGCATACAATGCCCTTGAGTTGATAAGCATTTGAGTTGACAACTGATTTTTTATTTTCAGTTTCATCTTTGGCTTTTCTGTTAAATGAGCGGTATTTTCCAATTCATTGATCTTGTCAAAAAGTAAACGCAATGAATTTACATTGAGTTCAACACTGGGCATTAATTCTTTCGCCCCCTCAATTGAGGACGTTACATAGGCAAACCTGTTTAATAGTATCTTGTGTTGAATATTCCATTGCTCCCTTTTCGCACTAGACGAATTTTCAAGGAATTCATAAGTAATAAAATTAAGATCATAAACTTCACGGACAATAAGCATTGTGTTTTCATAGTCAATAAGCGTGCCTTCGACATTCTTGTACCGATAGAATTCACCAACACCAATAAATATGCAGAAAACAACTGCAAGTAAAATATTGATATATAACTTTGCCTTTATCTTCATTTTAATATTGCTTCGCACTCATTAGCACTCTATATGGAGATATAGATTGCAGTGGACGAAGATCTATTATATTCGCCGCATTCGGAATATCTCTTCCATCCAAGTGCATTGTATTTTTTAGCCATTTCGCTTCCATATTCATGGACATAATAAGCTCCTCAGAAAGCGTCGTTATAAAATAAGATGAACTATACATTTTAGAGACCGTCTCTTTTTCAAGTTCGCTCTCTTTAGCAACAATGGCGACTATTTCTTCAGGTAATATATTAATCAGCTTGTCTGCCTTAATGACTGCCCGAAGAATTTTTTCGATAAGTTCTCTGTTATTTTCAAGATAGGATTGTTTTGTCACCAGGTTAAAATGTTTTAGGTATAAGCCGGGAGAGCTCAAAACCAGACTGTTTTGCCCCATGTGTTTTACACCTTGAATAACATAAGGCTCAAAAAGACATGCAGCATCAAGCTCCCCATTCTCCAAAGCGTTGAGAATAATAGCCGGCGAATCATGCACTAGTGTAATATCCTTAAGTGACAAGCCATTTTCAAGCAGATAGAGATAAAGGAAATAGTGAGCTGACTGTCCTGGCGGAGTGGTTCCAATACGTTTGCCCTTGAGATTCTCAGCAGAGCTAATCCCGGAACTTTTTCGCGCTAATATTTTGGCATCATCCAGACTACTATTGATCGTTGCAAAAACCCGGATGTTCTGATGCAAAAAACTTGCTTTGACAATGGGTGAACTGGCGACGGCTGATATATGAACATTACCTTTCAGCATATCCTGAAACCCCTTCCCTGCAGAACTGTAGTATTTTAACTCCACATCTAAGCCCTCATCAGCAAATAGCTTCTTCTGCTTTGCGAAGAGTAGTAAAGCTGCTGATAAAGAGTGGCTGGTTCCAATAGTTATTTTGGGGGGATTATGTGGTTCACCAGTCTGAAATATCAGTACGCTGGCAACAATTACTGCACAGACTGTCATGCTTATTATTAGCAGTCGCCACCTAGAGATAGACATCTTCCCTTCTGTTTCTTTTTGATTAGTATCTCTCATCATCAAGTCCTCTTGAAACTTTCTAGCAAATATTGCTAAAACCATCAGCAACAATTTGCGGAGAATTATTTAAAAATGAATTGCATTTGAAAGTTAAATTCAGCTTAAATAATAATTCATCTTAATCAATGCTTTTACCCTGGCTCAACACCTTTCTTATTTCTATCGCCAAATCCTGTTGGCTATAGGGTTTATCCAGCAATACAATATTATGCTTGCTCAGAGTGCTTAACTTAATAGCTTTATCAGCAAAACCTGAAGTTAATAATATCTTTACTTTTGGATAATCTATATGCACCTGTTCAGCTAACCTAAAACCATCCAGCTCTCCCGGCATAATTATATCGCTGAATAACACATCTACTTCACCTTGCTGTTTAGCAAAAACATCCAGAGCACCCTGGCCGTTAACTGCCGTCAATACCTGATAACCCAGTTTTTGTAAAAAGTCTACTGCAAGTTCTAGCAACGCTATTTCATCATCCACCACCAAAATCGTTTCATCACCTTTTGGCAATATAAGATCCTGAGTAACAATTGGTTGCTGTTGCTCAGCATATAATACTCGTGGAAAGTACATGTTTACTTTGGTGCCATGAGCTAATTCAGAATAAAGTTGAATAGTTCCATGACTTCGTTTTACAAAGCCATAGACCATACTTAAGCCCAAGCCAGTCCCTTTACTTAGTTCTTTAGTCGAAAAAAATGGCTCAAATGCCTGCTCTAGTGTTTGTGTATCCATACCACAACCGTTATCACTTAACGATATTTGAACATATTCCCCGGGATGAATATCTGGGTGTGTTGAGGCATAGCTCTCATCCAGAACCTTGTTTGCTGTTTCTATCAGTATACGACCACCCTCTGGCATCGCATCCCGTGCATTTATAATAAGATTCAGGATACTATCCTGAAAATCACCTTCATCCAGACTAGCCAGCCATAAATCATCTGCCAAAAATAACTGAAGTTGTATTTTCTTCAGCAGTGATTTATCAATTAACGCTTCCATATTTATAATACTATTATTAATAGACAACGGTTCTGATGAAACTGGCTTAGGTCTTGAGAATCTTAGTAACTGCTTGGTAATTTCTGTACCTCGATGTACGCCGGATAATGCCTTACTAACCCTTTTCAAAAGTTTTTCATCACCTTTTAGTTCACGTTCCAGTATTTCAAGATTACCCTGCACAATTCCCAGTAGATTATTAAAATCATGAGCGATGCCTCCCGTTAGATTTCCAATACCCTCCATTTTTTGGGAACGCTGAAGTGCTTTCTCGGCTTTCCCGCGGGCGATTACATTACGTTGCTGTTGGATACCAAAAGACAGATGTTGTGCTAATTCATTAAGTAAACTGACTGCCTCTGAATTAAATGCATTTTCGACTTTTGCATAAATATTAAGTGCGCCAAAGACTTTATTATTCATCATCAAGGGCAATGCGATTGATGACCTAAAATTATTTGTAAGTGACTGTGTACGCCACGGCCTGAAATGAATATCTGATGGAATATCTTGAGCAATTACAGTCTTTCCAGTTCGAACAGCTGTTCCCGTTGGGCCTCTACCTTTTTCAGTATCCGCCCAGGTAATGCCTAAAGAGTCTACATAATGATTATCACATCCATTATGAGCTACAGGACGTACTTTTTTATCAGGGTCATCTTCTGCATAACCAATCCAGGCCAAACGATAATCACCAACTTGATAAATAATTTGACAGACATTGTTTAACAGACTTTGTTCTGATTCCGCATGAATAATTGCCTGATTAACCTCTATCATAGTTTTCAAAGCATGGGTTAACTGATGTATTTTTTCTTCACTCTGTTTTCGTTTCGTTATATCTTGATGTATTCCACATATCCGTATGGGTTCACCGTTTTCTTGATTAAATGTGACCCCTGAACCCGAAGATAAAACCCATTTCCAACGTCCCTTTTTATGCTTTATTCTGAATACAATTTCAAAAGGTTTTGCAGCTAAAATCTGTCCTTCAATTAAAGTTTTCACCTGCTGTTTTTCTTCCGGGTGTATAAGCTCAAACCAGTCATTAAAGTAATTATTGCTATCTGCACGATCCAGTCCCAGCATACTTAACCACTGATCATTAACTAAATATTCACCCGTTTGCCAATTCCAGTCCCAAAAACCCAATTTAGCACCATCAATAACCATAATAAGTTGTTGATTAGAAACCCTGACTTTATCAATTTCCTGATTGAGTAAAAGCTGCCCTTGTTCAACCGTATTGAACATACGCATAAAAGAACCTTGTAGCTCATCCAGTTCATCTTTTTCATATTCAACGGCTTTTAGATTTAGATGCTTTTCAGGGTAACCAATAAAAGCCTTATTTAATCGATTTAGGCGTTTAATCAATTTATTTACAAATAAACCCTGGAGCCAGATGATGAGCACAAGAAAAATGCCAAACCCGGTTAGAACTAATGCTTGTCTTTTAATAAGAAAAGCATCGTACCGTTGTTGCTGATGGCGCTTTAATTGTTTTGTTTTCTCAGTCAATGACGAAGTGCTGGTAATAAGCTGCCCTATCATTCTCTGGCTCAAAGAATTTTTAGTACTAGCTTGCTCTGAGTATGACGCCTTATGTGAGCCGATCATGTGAAATAATTCTAATAATCGATCAAGATCTAACTGTATTTGCGTTAACAAGGTTTTGTTACTTATATCATCTTGCTGCAGTGATTTAACACTCGTACCTAGCTGTTTATGCAAAATAAACCATTGTTCTTGAACCCGTTTGCTGCCTCCATAGACAAAACGCAAACCAAGCATTTCAAGTTGAGAGGCTTTAACAAGTGTAGAATCCAATACTTGAGATAATGCGCGAATTTTGTCATCGTCCCTCATCGACAAAATTCCAAGCAATATCACTACCAAAAAAAAGGCCATTGTGGAAAAAACAAAGATATAAAAAGTACGTTTAATTCTCATGTCTGTCTTTCGAATAAATAACTGATACCGCAGTAGGTGCCAATTGAGACAGGATGCCAGGGTCTATTAATAGCAAATAGTTAGGCCTATTCTGTTGTTCTACCAGGCCATTCGCCACCGCCCATTCAGCCGTATCATCCAAAATATCCATGGTTGACTGATCGAACCGTAAGCGTAGATCAAAATATTGTAAGATTTTTTCTACATCACCTGTCTGTATGCCGGTCTTCGCAGTGATAATCTTCACGGCTTTTTCTGGATAGTGTTTTATCCATTGCCCAGCATCTAAAAGAGCCTTATGTAATGCTGTCACTACACCCGGCCTGGTATCGAGTATTTCTTTCCGTATCACCAGATGACTAGACTTCCGGTATAGACCCGGGACAGAAAATATTATGGCATTTTCACCTAACAGCTTTATAGTTTGAGTCACAAAGGGTTCACGTGTTGAAATAGCATCGAGTGTTCCCTTGTGTAATGCACCAGGAAGATTTTCTATTAACATAAAGGTGCGTTTAACTTCATTATCAATACCATTTTTCAGTAAAAAAAGATGCATAAAGAAGTGTATTGCCGAACCGCTTTGCGTTGCTATATGCTTGCCCGCCAAGTCAGCAGGTTTAAATACACCATGATCCTTACGAGAAACAATCTTGACTTCATCATCACTTGAGCCCACTGCTGCTAAAATACGAAAGTCTTTCCGGCGAAAACCGGCAAGAGCAATCGGAACTTCTGAGCTTGATGTAATATCCACTGTTCCATCCAATAGCCCTTGTAAAGCACGTTTCCCACTGGGATAAAAATGTATGCTCGGCGACAGTCCGTACTTCTGAAAAAAGCCGCCCTCCTGTGCCACTAATACCAACCAATTCACAGGGTCTTCAATAATACCCATAGCCAAAGAAGTATCCTCAAAAATCACAGTGGGAGTAGCCTTCCTATTCAATGTTGAATACAGATAATACCCCGCTATAAACAATATAACAGCAAAAAACAAACTGGCTTTTATGTATGATTTCTTCATTTTTAATACCACTACATTTAGGTTTCCATTGTTCTCCAACGCTCGACGTACTTTGATGAGCAATTACTAACTTATTATTCGCTGTCTAAAACCCTATACACTTCGACAAGCAATTCCTCCTTAGAATAAGGTTTATCAAGCAGTTTCACATTATGTTTAGCTAAGCCATTTAATCTAACCGCCTTATCAGAAAACCCGGATGTTAATAATATGCTCATCTCTGGGTAGAGCTCTACTACCTTAGTCGCCAAGGCAAAACCATCCATTCCTCCCGGCATAACTATATCGCTAAACATTAAATCAACGGCTCCCTTCTGCGCAGACAACACCTCAAGGGCCTCGGAGCCACAAGTAGCCCTTAACACTTTATAACCTAATTCCAGTAAAAAGTGACTGGCTAACTCCAGTAACTCTTCTTCATCATCGACAACTAAAACCGTTTCATGCCCTTGTGGTAAAACCACTTGCTCAGTTATTTTAGGCACTACAGCAATTGAATCCTCTTGCAAAATACGAGGTAAATACAGATGTACAGTTGTTCCATGGTCAACTTCTGAATACAGTTTTATATGTCCCTGGCTGCGTTTTATAAAACCATAGACCATACTTAAACCTAAGCCCGTGCCTTTACCCATTTCTTTAGTGGTAAAAAAGGGCTCAAATACTTGCTCCAGTATTTTATGGGACATACCACAGCCCGTATCACTCACTGAAATCTGTACATACTCTCCGGCTTCTGCCTCAGGGTTTAATTTTGCATAGTCTGCATCCAGACACTTATTTGTAGTTTCTATTAACACGCTACCGCCATCAGCCATTGCATCACGGGCGTTGATTACCAGATTTAACAAGGCATCCTGAAAATCGCCTTCGTTTACTTTGCACAACCATAAGGCATCTGTAAGCCTCAGTTGAATGCTACAGCTTTTCATCACTGACTTTGCAATCAGCACTTCCATATCAGCAATGGTTTCGTTAACAGAGAGAATCGTAGGGGTCATCACTTTAGGGCGAGAAAACTTTAATAATTTTTTAGTAATATCAGCCCCACGATGAACACCTGCTAAAGCGGAGTTAACTCTTTTATGCAGCTTTTCATTACCTTCCAATTCTCGATCCAGAATTTCAAGGTTTCCCTGTACGATAGCTAACAAATTATTAAAGTCGTGTGCTATACCTCCGGTTAAATTTCCCATGGCTTCCATTTTCTGGCTTCTTCGTAAAGACAGTTCCATTTGCTCGCGTTCTGTGATGTCTTGAGCAATAGCAACATAGACTTGTCTGTCAAGAAACAACATGCCTTGAAGATTAACTTCAACTGGATATTGAGTACCATCCTTACGTTGATGAACCGTATTAAAATGGATAATCCTTTTTTTAAAATAAAATAAAGGACTCAGTTTTTCCCGTAGTTTCTCAATATCAAATTCAGGCTTTATATCAACAGGCGTTTTTTGCTTAAATTCTTCCAGAGAATAACCCGTATTTTTTCTTGCCGCCGCATTTACTTCTATAAAGTTCAGAGTTTCGGCATCAAATATGTATATTTCATTTAAGGTTTGATCAACAATATTTGCAAAGCCAGTTACCTTCTTTTCTGCCTGGCGTTGTTCAAGCAAGGCTTTTTTTAAATTGCTGGTACGCTCTTCAACCTTTCTCTCTAAATCCTTTTGTGTTAACTCAACCTCATTTGCCATAAAATTAAAAGACCTTGCTAACACCCCTAACTCATCTTTTCTATTAATCTTCGAACGTATGGCATAATTTCCTTTTGCGAACTCCAGTGCGACTATGGAAAGTTCTTTAATAGGGAAAGTTAAGCGGTAAGTTAAATAGATTGTTAGCAAAATCAAAAAAAACATTCCGCCCACCGCAACCCAGGCTGTAAAATTCGCAGCCCTTTGTATCGGCTTAAACAGCTCATCCCTATCTATTTTTACCACCATCCCCCAGCTCCAGTCAGAAGAAACCCATAGATTCCGGTACGCAGCTAATACAGGAACACCGCGATAATCCTGACTACTTATAACCCCTTCAAAACCTTGTGCAGCCAGCATTGCGGGCTTCGCCATTATTTTATATTGCATCAATTGTGGTTTTTCACCCGTTGCTAAAGAATATTTTAATGGCGTCAGTATTTTTGTATCTTCATTAATTAACAGAGTTTCGCCTGTTTCTCCAAGTCCTGCTCCGGTATGAAGAAAAGGTAGCAATAGTTTTTGAATATGCACATCCAGAATCAGAATTGCTACAGCTGAGCCTGCTGTGTTTTTAATAACCTGGCCAATTTGAAAAACAGGTAGAAGGGTAATCCTGTCTTCATTAATATCATTAAAATACACCTTTCCTTGTTCCTTAGTACGGATAAATATATTTTGCTGACTGACATTTAAAGCGAAATCTTCAGGGTTACTCGCCATAAAAACCTGCCCATTCCTTATATCAGCAAGCATAAAATTTTCATATATCGCCTTTGAATTAATGGAATTAACGAACAAGCCACTAATATCTTGATAAAGTTTCTCCTGTTGAATAGATTTTAATATCAAGGGTTTTTCTTTATATTTATGCTGTTTCTGCAAAGCCAGCTCTTTTATCTGCTCTATATTGCTACGCAAAAAAGGGTTGCCCGCTAAAAGCCTTGTATCCGTAGCCAGTTCATATAAATGACCCTTCATTTGTTGTTTTTTTAAATCTGCAATAAGGTCAAGTTGCTTAATAGCCTGTATTCTATGTGACTCCATCCAGCCTGAGTGTTTTGTATAAGGCAAGCCATAAAGTAGCATCAGTTCTGAACTAATCAGAAAAACAATAAATAGACTAACAAAACTGATAACTAAGCGAGTTGTAATACTATTAATACCCTTTACCTTTGCCTCATGGCCTGGTTTGATGATTTTTGAGTTATTCATCTGCTTGACTCTCACTTTCTAAAGCAAATGAATTGATTTGAAATTGCGGTTTTGATAATAAAATCTGGTCAATATAGGATTGGGTAAAACAATCTTTTATCATTTGCCAGGAAGTACTAGCTTCAATCTCTCCCACGCTTTGTAAAAACTTAAACTGCTGGAACAACCGCCCATTTGTTTTTAAACTACGATCTACTATTTTTCCCATAGAGCTTGTTTCTAGCAATCCTTCCAAAGCAATAGTAGATAAATCTTCTTCAGATAGTTTAGGTAATTCCCCCGTCATTTCATTCATCTCACTTATTAGCCATTGACTTGCCAGCTTCAAATTAGATTTATCCAATCTTAACCATTCCATTGATCTAATCTGGGAAGCAAGAATTTCCATAACAGCCTTGCTATGCTTTTTTTCAAAAGCTTCACTAAAATACAAATAGGCCTCAGTAACACCTCTTGCAACAACTAAGTATTTTGGATTTTCCAGTAATGCCAGCGTCAAAACTGGCTCCCATGAAACAAAAGCATCAATAACATTATTTTTTAATGCCCTTGGCATTTCATTTACATCAAGTGGAATCATATCCACATCATTTTCATCTAGATTATTGGCAGCCATTAAAGTTAATAACATACGATGCCCTACTGATCCATATGGAAAAGCGATAGATTTCCCTTTTAAATCACTCGTCGTCACAATGGATTTTGATAAAATGCTTGCATAGCTTTTATCTATCAAGGAAGTGATCACTATTTTTTGTTTAGCGCATAAGCTAATAGCGGGCATATCACCACCGACACCGGCATCTAAATCGCCCTGCTGAAAAAAATAATTGACATCAGCCCCTTTAAAAAATGAATAGAAATTAATCCTCATGCCAAGTTTTTTTAGAGCATTGTTTAAAAGCTGATCACGCTTCATCACTTCCGTAATGATCCCTGGCGTCCAAAAAGGCTGAATGCCTATATTGATCACATTTTCTGAATTGTCGAAATGGTATTTTTTGTAGAGTGGAGCGTTGGCAGGATCAAATACTTTTTGCAGGTTTTGACTTGGGTCTGGCTGCTGAAATAACTTAAGTAGCTGTGCATTATTAATAAGCAAAATTAGTGCACTGATACAAACGACCAATAAAATAATACGGCGACGCATAATTCATCCTCTTAACGACTCTTTTTAATAATAGCAGTAAAGTAGACTATTAAGGTTTACACTGCCTTTTATCTCTATGCTTTTAGCACCTTATT
>ENA-OSET01005206-OSET01005206.1-sediment-metagenome-genome-assembly--contig:-NODE-5206-length-11101-cov-3.700562_pt1 | contig 11101 bp, 9 predicted proteins | sample MGYA00237882_ERZ534229 | MGnify/ENA primary metagenome ERZ534229 (study PRJEB26408, sample SAMN06266212) | sediment metagenome | isolation source: Hudson Canyon methane seep mesocosm | place: USA:Hudson...
ATTGACCAACCTATTATCCTCAAAAGAAATTAAATACTTATCAATAGCTAAGAAATCCATACAACCCTCTAAAAGGTGCTCGACAGCTTGTCTAGGCGTTGAAATTGTTGAAATACCATGACGATTAAAGCTAGTATTTAAAATCATCGGGACACCTGTTAATTTTTTAAATTCATGAATCAACTCCCAATACAACGGGTTATCTATTTCTCTAACAACATGCATTCTTGAAGCCCCATCGACATGAACTGCTGATGGAATTTTATCGACAACTTCTGATTTAACATCAAAGGCAACCTGCATGTATGGAGAATAATAATCCTCTTGATCGACCCAATTTGACAACTCTTCCGCAAGAATCGATGGCGCATAAGGCATAAACCAGTCTCTCTTCTTTAAAAGCTGATTAATTTTCTCTTTTAATACGATACTTCTTGGATCAGCAACTAATGATCTTGCGCCTAAAGAACGCGGACCAAACTCGGCTTTACCTTGGAACCAACCAACTGTTTTCCCATCAGTTATTTGTTTCGCCACTACCTTCGCTATATCCGAATGCACTGAATAATTTAAACGATAACGCTTTAAAATATCACCCACTTCTTCAGATGAAAATGATGGCCCTAAATATGCTGACAAAGTAGTCGGCCCATTATTTTTATTCTCATTTTTCACATATAGAGCTGCCCCTAATGATAAACCTGAATCCGATGGGGCAGAAGGGAAAAAAACATTTTCAAATCCAGACTGGCTAATCAAGGCATTATTTAATGAAACATTCTGAAACAGTCCGCCACTAAAAACAATACTATTTTTTTTAGTTTTAGTTCTTAGTAAAGCAAGCAACTCAATTACCTTTTCCCTTAATATTTCTTCACAGGTTGCGGCAATATCATGTGGTAAATACTCGATACTCAATCTTAATATGTTACTATCACTTGGATACATACTAAATATTTTAGTACGATCATACGCATCGGCACGAACTTTATTAATATTTACTGCAGTTCTAGAAAACCGTTTCCTTTCAAACTTAACCCCGCCTTCAGCACTAACAATTACTAATTCGGAGAGTTTTTCCTTAAGAATAGGATCAACATTTCCATATGATGCTAAGCCCGAGGTCTTTCCATTATCATCACCTGAGAAACCAATCGCATCAGTTGCAAATGAGTGAAAATTAGCAATCGTATCAATCCCTGAGGACTCGAACATAAAATCAAAATTATTACTTATATATTCACCAAAAACATACCCTCGCTTATCACCAAAATCACCGCCACCATCCATGCATAAAAAGGCACAATCTGGAAATGGAGAAGCATATACAGCTAAAGCAGCATGACTTAACTGATGATCAATAAAAACAACATTGTCGTCAAACCATTTTTCAAAAGATTGATAATCGCCGCTATATGCTTTAAAAAACCAACTAAAAAATAAAAAATAATCTTTTAATTCTATTTCAGAACCGGGCGTAGGGAACACCCACTTATCTACTTGATCAGGCGTTATATTTAGCTCCTTAAAACCGAGCATTAATGCCCGCTCTGGAAACTTGAGCGTACCATCATTTTTAACTGATGTTAATTTACCTTCTTCGTAAGAATAAAATTCTTCGCCCTTTAATACGCTAGCATTAAACTCATGACGGTCCTGCCTATCAAATGGACAAGGATAAATTGAAGCAATAATCATACTTTATAACCTATCTGATTTTTTTATATTTGTTTATGATATTATGTTTTGAGCTGAAGACTCTGGCGTCCACCTGTTATATTGCTCTATTATCAAGTTAATCATTTTAACAGAACCAATCGGATTTTTACCAATTGCCGTTTCTGCCGCTAACACTAGACCATTAGCACCCATTAGCAATGTACTAGCCACGTCATTCGCCTCTGCTCTTGTAGGTAAATCTGCGTTAATCATCGACTCCAATAAATTTGTAGCCACAAAGACTGGAGTTTCTTTTAATCTTGCAGACGCAATAATTCTTCTCTGTAAAAAGGGTATCTTTTCAATAGCCACTTCACGTGACAAATCCCCTCTATCAATCAAAATACTATCGACTATTGGCAATATTTCATCTAGATTATAAACACCTTGGATACTTTCAATTTTTGAAATCAAATTAGCATCGCTACCTATGATATCCCTTAGTTCTTTTACATCACTAGCTGAATTTGTAAAAGAAAGCGAAAAATCTCTTATTCCAAATTTCAGACCAATTTCAAATGCAGCTTTATCCTTATCTGTAAGCGCATCTAAATTAATATCGCTATCAACATCTGCAGCCTTATTACTACCAACACACCCTCCATGCTCGACTTCGGCAAGCAACCCATCCTCCTTATCTTCAAGAACACGAAAACATACAGAATTAAAATCCACTTTAATTCTATCCCCAACTTTTAACTGTTTCGAAACCGTTTTGGGGGCAAACGAGATATTCTCTGAATCACCAACCACAGGCTCATGATGAATGAGTATAGTACTACCCTTTTTAAAATTAACAGCTTCATTAAGCATCTTCTGATTGCGAACTTGAGCGCCTTCACTATCTAAACAAATAGGCACCTCCGTCCATAACTGAACCTTTTTGATAATACTCTCAACATCATCCAAAAGAGTATGAGAAAGATTAATTCGAAATAATGAAACCCCATTACTGGTAAGTTCACGAACTACTTTTTCACTCAAAGAGGCAGGCCCTAAAGTTGCAAGTATTTTAATACTCATAAAAAATTCCTATTAAATAATTTAAAAACATAACAAATAAACATGGTTCTCCTAATCAGAGCACTAGGCAATCCCTTTTTAAAATATCCCGTGCCTGCTTTCAGTGAAATTGTACTTCTCCATTAATAACTAAAGTTACAAGTGGGGATAAAGCGACATTGAGTAACCAATAATTAAGCTTACTCAATGGCTTCAAAAAATTTCAACCAGCTATCTACTTTGATCTTCAAGATCTTTCATAAGATGAACATAAAGGTGTATGCCCGTAGAACGGGGAACACCTCATTATTGCCTCGCAACACTAACCCGTTCAATCAACTGTTGATTCTGAAAAAAGACATGAATTCTAAACATAAGAACCCACAACCAAATTGTAGTAGTAAAAGAAACAGCCATGAACAAACAAATAGAACAACAATAAAATATCTCACTAATATGATATGTACGTAATTTACTACTAAAAACCTTATAAAAGGCACGTAATTGAGTCATAAATAAAACAAAACTGACCATGAGCCCAACAACTCCAAACGAAATAATAAAATCTAAATACGTATTATGAGTCGACATCGTTTGCCCATTAGCCCTTTTTATTTTCAGGTGCTTATACCTTTTTATTAGTTCATCCTCGCTTATGAAGATTGACTCACCATGTTCTTTCAATAATATATTATCACTCATCATTAATCGCACACTTGAACCAGGCCCCCCTCCCCAAGGCATTACTGCACTAGCCACGTCAATTCCTCTCATTACCAAACTGTAACGATCTATGAGTGATGAAGTTGATAGAATATTGCTTCTATCACTCAGGGACGAAAAGACACCATAACTAATTAACAACATGAAAACACAAGAAGTTATTAAAACAATTGATGAAACGCCATTAGGAATACAACCTTTCACCTTTAAATGCTTGAAAAAGTATAAAGTATTAATCCCTATAAACGTAAGAAGTGACGTTCTATCTTCTGTTTGCACAAGCGCAAAGAGAAAAAGTAAAAACAGTATTGCCCCCCTCGCAGCCGAAAGTGATTTAAGCTGTAATTTCACAACATACCCCAGTATCAGAAACAAGCCTGTTTGTGTATAACCAGAAGTAAGTAAACTAATAAAACGATAGCCTGCCTCCATATCTGATCTAAAAATATTCCAGTGATCAGGAAGAATAAAAAACAAGACTGATTCAAACACCATGAAACTAGACACCATTTCGAGTATTTTTAATGAAAAATAAATACTTCTTTCAGAGCTATGAAGCACTACAAGATTTGCCAAAATAATCGAACTAAAAACCATCACACCTTCCAATCTCCACACACCAAACTCATTTATAGGAAATTTAATAGGTATACTTAAAAAAAAACACATGTAAAACAACATGAAAAACTGCAGCAAATAAAAATTTTTTATCTTAATAAAACTTATCGTCGTTCCTGAATTAAGCAGTAAAAAACTTACACCATATAAAGAAAACAACCCGAAGATAAAATATTGAGGCACCCCAAACCTCGTTAAAAAGGAAACTCCCATAAAAATTAATAGCAATATTGGCGCACCTAAACAATTCTTCAACCCAGACACCCTTCTAGCTACCACAACCACTCCGTCAACTTTTCAGATGCAAATATATTAGTGTAGTTCATTAAACATATACCTCTAAAATTCAACTATAACCTCCCATTTACAACCGAAGTTATGAATAGGGGTTAATCTCCATTCAGTAATTTTCTGGATGGAATTATACCCACTGCTACCGAAATGATTGATCCGGGTAAACTCCCAACCTTTTAAGTTACATTCTTATACCCGTTAGTCATCTCAGAAAGTTATTTCAAGTGTTTCTAGACGACCCATGAGTATCAATATTGTGACAAGATCATGGCCCGAACATAGGCTCTGATTTACCCAATTCATACACAACATGATTTGATTGGCACCTATGACTTAAAATATTATCCATACCGCTTTCTGCTCATCATCAATTAGATAAAAAACTAATGACCTGTACCTCACAAAATCACAATGACGCATTATCCATAGAACTATAAACCTCACTTATTAACTCTAACAACCCTTCTCCAATATCTCTATATTCTGTAGATATAAGCTTAATTGAACTTTTCGGTAAATATTGATATGGCGTAAGCTTGTAATGGCTGTGAGTACTATTCGATTCGTCAAATTTAATTCTAATATCCTTAGAAATAATCTCAGAAATCATTTCTAATAGATCGGTAGATGTAAGAACCTGAACCCCTGTCAATGTAATGCTTTTTCCAATATATTTATCATCAAGGATATCAACACTCATCTTAGCGGCATCCATAACATGAATATACTCACGTCGCTCCTTTCCAGTTCCTCCATAAATAATTTCCTTATTCAAAACCATTTCCTCTACAATTCTTCTTAGCCCATTCCATTTTTGAGCTCTTGGTCCATATAAAGAACCATACCTAACTATTGTACAGTTCAAGTTACATTCGCTCTCATACGTCTCAATTAACACTTCAACAGCTTGCTTGCTCGCTCGATAAAATGACCCCTGAGCACTGTAGACATAAATAGTTGATCCAAATATAACCCGAACATTGTATTTAACGCATAATTCTATTACTTTTATGCTTCCCAAAACGTTCATATTGATTGTATTGTACGGATTTTTTGATGACACACCTATATCAGCAATAGCGGCCAACATATAAACTGCATCAGATTGCGAAACCTCTTTATCAAGTGAGTCCGAGCTTAGAACATCACCTATAACCATTCGCTGACTTTCACTTTTCCATTTAGAATACTCTCGGTCAAATATTGTAACGTTACACCCTTTAGCCGTTAATTCATCCGAAACATGACTACCTAAAAATCCTGAACCTCCAACCACTAATACTCTCATAACAAAACCACCCATAAGACAAAATAACAAAAGGACACAAAAAGTAGGATATTGCATCAAGACTTATTCACGTCACAAAACTTTTTTATAAAACCATGGTAAATATTTTGAGCCTATAAAAACAATATCAAAATAAAATACCTCTATTCGCCTAAATGATCTTCACAAAACCATAACTTTCCACTAATTAAACAAGCAGAAATAAACCACACTCCTGCATTTTTTATTATTTTAATTTATGTAAAACATGATCCCCAAGCCGCAGAGATAATGCAATTATAGTAAAAGTAGGGTTTACAATAGACGACGTGGGGAATATAGAACTTCCAGAAATATAAAGGTTATTCAAACCAAAACACTTCAAATTAGAATCAACCACCCCTTCTCCTTCGTCTGAAGCCATTCTAGTTGTTCCAATATGGTGATTAATTGCATCTTCTCTCAAGAAAGCCTTATGATTAATTACTGAAGGAGAAATATTGCCAACTCCAGTCTCACTTATCATAGCCTGTCTTCCTACTGCCTTGATGGCCTCTAAGACCGTCTTTCTTTCTATTTCACTAATTGAATCCCAAAAGACCTCAAGGGTATGTTTTCCATGAATATCTTTTGATTTAGATAATTGCACTCGGTTCACTAATCGTGGCTCTTGCTCAATACCAACATCCAAGTTAAATACCATATGCCCTGAAAACACAACCTCCTTCAGAAGCGATTTATACTTAGATAAAATATCCAATATCTTTAAATTACCAATAACATCAGAAAAAGACGCCCTGCTTTCTTTTATCAAACGTGACAAAACAACTTTACTAGTAATACGCTTTAGAGAAATATGGTGCCGTAAAATACAACTCTTATCTTGTTCCTTCTCAGTCACCTCAAAACCAAAAGAATCCTTCTGTTTTTTAGACACTTGCTCTGTTGACTCACCCTCTACACCATCCAAAATTAATTTACCAACATCTGTGAATGCAGGATGACTCATAAAACATTTTCCAAGATATTTGTTTTTCCGTAACCTTTGATCAACTGATGAATTTAATAAGATTCTCGGATTTTCTAATGCTCCAGCACACAAAATAAATATCTTTGCTTTCACAACTTTTGACTTATTAAGTAGTGACTTTACTTCGATTTCTTTTATACTTTCTCCTTCTTGAACAAGATCAACCACTGTTGCATTTGTTATCACATCAATGTACTGATGAGAAAACAAAACATCTTGATAAGTATTTGCCAAGTCTCTTTTCTCAGACCGTAAATAACGTCTCCCAGCTAAAATCCCACCATTTGAGAACCTAGTAGCAACAGCCGCTCCTTCGCTCCAACTATTGTCCGAAAACCTTTCATATTCAATGCCTAGGATATCGGCTGCTTCTTTATAGTAATTTTCTAGATGCTCCTCAGAAATTGCCCAGCCACTAATATCCATATATTCTCTTTTTTTAAAATCTTGAGCAGACATCGGCCTACACATACCGGCCCATAATTTGCCTGCTCCTCCGAAACACCGGAGTCTTGAATCAAGAAGATTTAGTTTTCTTGGGCCAATGCTTTCTCCCTTATTTAACAACTGATGTTCATAGGTTGGATCTAATGACCCGGATTCTAAAATCAAAACCCTGGTTTTACCCCCCAAAAACTTCTTAGCTATTGCACATCCCGCAGGGCCTGACCCAACTATACAAAGATCATAATGAAGCTCATCATCTTCTGTGTATTCCTCTAAATCCTTATGCATAATTTTTTTTTGCTTGATAGATGAATGATTCCGTTTGAGATAATAGAACCCCACTCAAAAATTCCACCCTATTATTTAAATAATCATCACGTATCATAACTTTCAAATGAAATGCCAGTTCATTTACACTTGATGCTACTGGTAAAGCCCTCACCCATTCATCGACACCCTTGCTATATTTTTCTTCTATATCTGGGAAAGGGTTTCTAAGCTCATTCAACAAAGAAATTAAACTGGAAAAAGCCAGATCATTTGGTTTTGGCTTAAAATCAAACTTAGGCTCCGTATAAGAATCTAACAACCTAACATGACCAAGCACCAAAGAACTTATTAAAAAAATAAACTTCCTACGGTCCATATTTAACCTCTCTGAAATTATTACCCCTTAAGACACCAACAATACTTAAAGGAATTATAAAGTCTAAATATACATTATGAGCCCCCCTTGCCGATCTTAACTTAAAACATATTTTCTAATTAATAAATCTTCATTGCTAAAAAACCGTAAAACTAAGGTATGCCTAAAGTTCATTTATCATATATATTTATAACTCCAACAACATCCCCTCTCTGCTCTTTTACAACAAGCGCCCCAATTTTTAAGGATTTCATTATGTCTTCCGCTGAAGAAAGTAAGTCCTCAGCTAATATACAAACTGGATCTTTACTCATTAAATCCATAGCCTTTAACCCTTTACAAGAGGCCTCTAAATCAATTGCTCTACGAATATCACCATCAGTAATTATGCCGACTAATTCATCACACTCTACAACTAAGATTAAACCGAGGCCTCCTTTATTAATCTCATCAACAACATCTCTAAATAGTTCATTGGAACTTATGATTGGCAAGCGATCCGAGTGCATGACATCTCTCACGCGAGTTAATAATTTTCGACCGAGATTACCTCCCGGATGAAAACGAGCAAAATCCTCAGCCTGAAAACCCTTAACTGTTGATAACGTTACTGCCAATGCATCCCCTAAAACAAGAGCTACTGTAGTCGAACAAGTTGGTGCAAGATTATTATTGCATGCTTCTTGCTGCACAAAGGTATCAAGAACCAAATCAGAATTCTTAGCTAACGTAGACCGAGTATAGCCAGTAAAGGCAACAATAGAATTCTTCTGATAATTAAGAAATGGTAGTATACGAATAAGTTCTTCTGTTTCTCCGCTATTAGAAATCATTAGAAGAACGTCATTAACTCCAATCATACCTAAATCACCGTGAAAGGCCTCTGCCGGATGTACGAAAAAAGAGGGCGTTCCCGTTGATGCTAATGTAGCAGCAATTTTCCGACCAATAATTCCTGACTTCCCCATACCAACAACAACAACTCTCCCAGAACAATTGACAATCAACTCAACAACTTGCTTAAAAACAACCCCTAATCTACCAGACATAGCGTTAATCGCCGCCACCTCAATAGCAATAACTTCTTCCGCTATATCTACTACATTTCTCATTTTTTTATTGATCATTGATAGCCCTCTAAAAAAACAACATTCCTAATATGTTTTTTGTAATGGTAAGCCGGGTTGATTGGTTGTGAAGGGGGTGGGGGTATTGCTCATAATGAACACGCGCTCCTGTATCTCAAGGACTGATAATAACAGCGACCCCCACCGACATAATTTAAGGGGGGCGCTATAATTATACGCTCATTTGGTGTGTAATGAATGGGGCGTGGAGAAGCCTATCAACATTATTATGGGTAGCACCGAACTTATATTCTTTGTTAGTTGTCTGTTGAATGCACTAGGTTGATATTTAACCTCCAACTCTTTGAAGCGTATAGTTCCCGAGATTAGCCTAGTGCATCCCCCTAAAATACCTAGTAGCCAATTAATCAATTTACGCGCAATTTCTGAGAATCTAAAGATTGGTTATTATCAGAAATTCGTGAAGATACATCTTCATAGTTAGGGTCAATGCTATGTGCTTTTAGGAAAGCTAACTTTGCATTATCAATATCATAAATTTTATTGAATTAGATTCCAATTATACTTTGGTCTTAGAAAATCGAACGCAATCGAACTTAAAGAGTTGTTTTCTTCAACAGTGAGTGCCTGGTACCAGTATTATTCCATTTCTTCATCAATGATGATATTGAAGTTTTCTTTATTCTTTTTTCGACTAACAATATTAAGAAAGGTGACGATAGTTAGAAAAATAATGTGGTTGTTCTTATTTTGAAGATTCTTAATGGTTTTAAGTGATGTGTCAGTTGCACTTTCCCCAGTGTAGTCGTACATTTAAGAATGGCCTAGACATATTCCACTTACAACTCCATGCTCCCTAAACACTGATTCACTCAAAAGCCATGTGCTGAATAACAGAATTTACACCTAGGACCCTTTCTTCTTAAGATAAACACGATAATGATCCCCCAGTTCCATAGAATTTATTGTTTCTTGTATATTAAGTACTTTGCTTGTAAGCTCTTCATTCAAGTCCTCAAATAATATTGTATCTATATCCAACCCATTAGTCTCAACATAAAGCAATTCAAACTGATACTTTAAACATATATATTCGATGGTTTTGCGACTGAAAAATAGATAATGCCTTGCTGCTTCAATATACCGAGTAGCATCAAATGGAAAGCGCTTAATATAGTTCATTAAAAAACAATCAGCTGAGGGAACCTCATAAAAAATCACCCCATCTTCACTGAGCATCGAACGGGCTTTTTTTAATGCTCCAATTGGATCCTGCAAATGCTCAATCCCCACAAAGGTAATGCATTCAAATTTACAATCTGTTTGATAATCTTCAAAAAAACCTTTTATAACATTAATATCATATTTTTCCTTGGCTGCTTTAACCGCACCGGAGGAGGGGTCGATACCCAATACTGACCACCCATTCTCATAGCAAACCTTCAGAAATGACCCACTGCCACAACCCACATCAAGGATTTTTCCAGGTTCACGAAAAAAAGACGATACCTGTCTACACTTCCTAAGTTCTAGGGTGTTTTTCCTAAGTTCCGCACCTTGTAATACTAAAGACTTAAAATATTCTTGATATGTACCTGCCTCATACATGTTCATTAATATTTCATCTTTAAGCATCAGCGGAGTATAAACCACCCCACAGCCATCACATTCCTCATAGCTAATGTTATCAAGAACCAAAACCTCTTTACAAATACGAGAAGAACAAACTGGACAGCATATTTTTTTAAAATGCTCCATATTCGGATCACCATCAATGAAAAACTTCTCAAGAAATTCATTATACAAGGTGTAAATTTGAACCAGCGCTTGTTTAGGCTTCAACATAAACAATCCCAGTCGTATCCTCTCAATTAATGCTATTTCTTCATTAAACATACTTACCCCTTATAAATAGACTTTTTATCATGCTCCAATAGATTCTTCAGATTACAAAAAAACAAACACTAACTCTGCTTTTCAACCCTAGACTCAATACTTGCCAATGGCCGCATGGATTTCGCTGTGACTGACTCGGCCAACAAATCTTCATTAGCGCATTGCGGGGTAAACCCTACAACATATTGTTTTAAACACTCTCTAACCTTATGACTGTTCCTTTGCGCCAAAGCCGTTTGAAATTGTTTTAGAATGCGCTCCATCTCTGGCCAGGGGTAACTGACTTCATCGGCTGTCATGATTTTAGGATGCGCTGTGCCTTGAACGTTATCGCCAATTAATAGTTCTTCATACAGTTTTTCACCGTCTCG
>ENA-OSET01005207-OSET01005207.1-sediment-metagenome-genome-assembly--contig:-NODE-5207-length-11100-cov-27.063685_pt1 | contig 11100 bp, 11 predicted proteins | sample MGYA00237882_ERZ534229 | MGnify/ENA primary metagenome ERZ534229 (study PRJEB26408, sample SAMN06266212) | sediment metagenome | isolation source: Hudson Canyon methane seep mesocosm | place...
CCACAACCTCCGTATTGAAGAATTAGATGCTGAACCTAGCAGTGACGAAGAGTAAATAGAATGAGCCAAATGACACCAAAAGAAATTGTGAGTGAACTGGATAAACATATTATTGGTCAAGCCAGTGCCAAACGCTCAGTTGCTATTGCATTACGTAACCGCTGGCGTCGTATGCGCGTGGCTGAAGAATTACGTGAAGAAATCACACCAAAGAATATCTTGATGATTGGACCCACAGGTGTGGGTAAAACTGAAATTGCCAGACGTTTAGCACGTTTAGCTAATGCGCCTTTTATTAAGATAGAAGCCACCAAGTTTACCGAAGTCGGTTATGTTGGGCGTGATGTTGAATCAATTATCCGTGATCTAGTTGATACTGCCGTTAAAATGAATCGCATGACGGAAATGGAAAAAGTACAAAACCGAGCAGCAGATGCTGCTGAAGATAAGGTTTTGGATATTCTACTTCCTGCGGCCGAAGGCGGCATGATTTCAGACACTGAAGCGTCTACTCGGCAAAAAATGCGTAAAAAATTACGTGAAGGCGACTTAGACGATAAAGAAATTGAAATCGACTTAAAAGCACCGTCTGTTGGTGTTGAAATTATGGCGCCTCCAGGCATGGAAGATATGACCAGCCAACTGCAAGGCATGTTTCAAAACATGAACAGCGGTAAAACCAAAACCAGCAAAATGAAAATTTCTGATGCTTTAAAAGCATTACAGGAAGATGAAGCTTCAAAACTGGTTAATGAAGACGAAATCAAAATGTCTGCCGTTGATTCAGTGGAACAAAACGGTATCGTATTTTTGGATGAAATAGACAAAGTCTGCAAACGCTCTGATTTAGGCGGTGGCGGAGGAGAAGTCTCTCGCGAAGGTGTACAGCGTGATTTATTGCCTTTAGTTGAAGGCAGCACAGTTAGTACAAAATACGGCATGATCAAAACAGATCATATTTTATTTATCGCCTCGGGTGCCTTTCACTTAACCAAACCATCTGATTTAATCCCTGAATTACAAGGCCGTTTCCCTATTCGAGTTGAACTGAATGCCCTTTCAGCCGATGACTTTGTACGCATTTTAACTGAGCCAGATGCCTCATTAACCGAGCAATACCAGGCTTTACTTAAAACTGAAGACATTGATCTTACTTTTTCAGAAGATGGTATTAAACGTATTGCTGAGTTAGGCTGGCAAGTCAATGAAAGGACTGAGAACATTGGAGCCAGAAGACTTCATACTATATTAGAACGCTTACTGGAAGATATTTCTTATAACGCCTCAGATATGGTTGAAAAATCAATCACGATTGATGCGGCTTATGTTGACTCTCATTTAACAGAGTTTGCTGAAGATGAAGACTTAAGTCGTTATATCTTGTAACGATGAGATTAACAACTGAGACAATAAACTGCTCCCCTACCGATATTAAGCTACATCAGAAATCACATTTTCTTGAAGTCAGCTTTGATAATGGTGAAACCTTTAAGCTGCCTTGTGAATACCTGCGTGTATACACACCTTCTGCCGAGGCATTAGGCCATGCACCCGGGCAAGAAACGCTACAACTAGGCAAAGAAACGGTTAATATATCAAGTATAAAACCTATTGGTAATTACGGTATTGAACCCACCTTTACTGATGGCCACAACAGTGGCATTTATTCATGGGATATGCTGTACAAATTAGGCTCTGAATACCAGACGCTTTGGGCAAACTATCTTCAGGCATTAGAAAAAGCTGGACACACGCGTAAAGCGTCGTAACAAACACGGTAAAATTATGACAAACGAAAACACAACCCATTTTGGATTTAAACAAGTGGCCTCTGACGATAAAGTCAGCATGGTTCGCGGCGTATTTGATTCAGTTGCTAGCAACTATGACATCATGAATGACTTGATGTCAGTCGGTGTACACAGAATCTGGAAAAGAGTTGCAGTGCAACTGGCTAATGTTAGAAATGGCGATAAAATTCTTGATTTAGCGGGCGGCACAGGTGATTTAACCACTTTATTTGAAAAACGCGTCGGTAAAGAAGGCTCCATTGTTTTAGCCGATATTAACTCGGAAATGTTGCGTACAGGACGTGATCGCTTAATTGATCGTGGTCTGGTCGGTAATATCAATTATGCCCAGGTGAATGCAGAATGCCTGCCTTTTGAAGATAATACCTTTGACTGTGTCTGTATTGCTTTTGGTCTACGTAATGTGACTGATAAAGATGCTGCCTTACGCTCTATGATGAGAGTGCTTAAGCCTGGCGGTAAAGTGATTGTTTTGGAATTTTCACACCCTATCGATAAAGTGACAGAAAAAGTGTATGACTTTTATTCATTTAAACTGTTACCTAAAATCGGTAAATTTGTTGCCAAAGATGAAGACAGCTACCGTTATTTAGCCGAATCTATTCGTATGCACCCTAAACAGGATGCATTGAAAGAAATGATGCAAGAAGCAGGTCTTGAACGCTGTGAGTATTTTAATATGAGCCAGGGCATTGTTGCTGTACATAGAGGCTATAAAATCTAATTGTCTCATCGTCGGGTTACGCTCTCGCTAACCCGACCTACACCTATCTATATAACACCATGATTATCAAGCCGTTACTGATTAGTACGCTAGAACTTGCGTTAAACCAATATCTTTCACTGGATGAAGATGTCAGTTTATTTCTAAAGCCTGTTGCTGGCAAAGTTATTGCCATCAATATCCAGCCTTTTAATGAAACTATCTATCTTTGCCCGACTAATGAAAAGATTCAGGTACTGGAAACTTATCTTCCCGAGGTAGATGCAACGATTAGCGGTACTTTATCGGCTCTTGGTTTAATGGGGTTAAGCTCAACACCTATGCGCTCTATATTTAGTGGTGAGGTTACCATTGAAGGTGATACCCAAATTGCTCATAAATTCCAGCAACTTTTTGACAAGCTGGATATAGATTTAGAAGAAAAGTTATCTCACCTTACCGGCGATGTTATTGCGCATAAAGTGGGAAATTTCTTTCGTAGCAGCCAACAATGGACAGCCGAAAGTGTTGAAACCTTTAAGCTGAACACTAAAGAGTTCCTGCAAGAAGAAACCAGAGACCTGCCCGCAGGCCCAGAAGCCGACATTTTATATAGTCAGATTGATGATATTCGTTCTGATTTTGACCGTTTATCTGCGCGTATTGAACAGCTAAAAATATAGGTACAAGAGTGATTCATCCAAAAATAATACTGCGTCTGATCCATATTAACTGGGTCATGATGTATCACGGTTTAGACGAACTAGTCCTGAAAACACATTTATTCCGCCCCATCCGCTACCTTGCTGTCTTTTCACCCAATTACTGGCTTAGAAAACCATCAGAGCCTCGTGGCGTAAGAATACGCAAAACATTAGAAGAGTTAGGCCCTATCTACATCAAATTTGGCCAGGCCCTATCAACCCGAAAAGATATTCTTCCTGATGATATTGCCGATGAACTGGTTAAACTACAAGATAAAGTCCCCCCCTTTTCTAATGAATTGGCCTTACAAATCATAGAAGAGCAACTGGGCCAAAAAGTAACAGAGGCTTTTGCTACATTTGATGCTTCACCACTGGCTTCAGCCTCCGTTGCACAAGTACATACCGCAACACTACATAGTGGCGAACAGGTTATCGTAAAAGTCTTAAGGCCTCATATAGAAACTAGCATTCATTCTGATGTTGGCTTACTGTATGAACTAGCTCGCTTAGCTGAAAGATTTTGGAGTGATGCTAAACGCCTTAGAGCACTGGAAGTCGTCGCAGAATTTGAGAAAACACTACTGGATGAATTAGATCTGGTCAGAGAAGCAGCAAATGCAGTGAAGTTGCGTGATAATTTCAAAGATTCTGATGCGCTTTATGTACCTGAAATTCACTGGGAATTCACCCGTAAAAAAGTATTGGTGATGGAACGTATCCATGGCATTCCCGTGGGTGAAATTGAACAACTCAAAGAAAATAATGCCAACTTTAAATTACTGGCTGAACGCGGGGTAGAAATCTTTTTTACTCAGGTTTTTAGAGACAATTTCTTTCATGCCGACATGCATCCAGGCAACATCTTTGTCGATTTACCCGATAAATATATAGCGGTTGATTTTGGTATCGTTGGCTCACTTTCTTTATCTGACCAACGCTATTTGGCTGAAAACTTTCTAGCCTTTTTTAACCGTGATTACCGCCGCGTTGCAGAAATGCATATTGAATCCGGCTGGGTTCCATCAGACACCCGTGTTGAAGACTTTGAGTCATCTATTCGTAGCGTTTGTGAACCCATCTTTGATAAGCCCTTAAAAGATATTTCTTTTGGCTTATTGCTATTACGTTTATTTCAAACAGCCAGACGCTTTGATATGGTGGTTCAACCGCAATTGGTGTTATTACAAAAAACGCTATTAAACATCGAAGGCTTAGGTCGCCAGCTATACCCTGATCTAGACTTATGGCAAACAGCCAAACCTTTTCTTGAAGACTGGTTTCATGAACGCTTAGGCCCTAAAGCAAAAATCAAACAAATGGTTAAGCAGTTTCCAGAAATTGCCGAACATTTCCCTGAAATGCCAACACTGATTTATCAAGCTTTAGACAGCGCTACACATACTAAACAGCAATTTGAAAATCAAAATAAAGAGATTTTACAATTACGCGAGCAAATGGATAGTAACCATACAGGCACTATCTGGGCAATTCTGACCAGTGCTACTATCGTAACTTTGGCTGTATTGTTTCAATAAATAGTAGGGTGGGCAATGCCCACCCTACCCCGCAACACCCTCCGCCCTCAATAGTTGCCTTGGAACTCATTCTAGTATCCGCTAGAAAATCAGCTCTCTCCGCACGCGCACTTTGAATCTACTCATAAGTTGCTACACTTCAAGTAAGCTATCTATTCAAGCAGAGTCAATATGAGACAACAAGAACATGCGGAAAAAGCTCTGATTCAATGGGTGAAGAACCCGGATGGCTTAATATCCGTTACAAGCTCAGGCAATTGGAGCAACACCAGGCTCACTGTTGTCAATAAACAGCTACAGCAATTCTGCAAGGAAAACCATAATATATCCATCAACTGGGATGTCTCTGCTGTGACTCATGTTGATTCGGCTGGCATCATGCTTTTTATCAATAGTTATGATTTACTGAAATCAAAGCAATGCAAAATCACAATCACAGGCGCAAGGGATGATCATAAAAAGATGTATCATTTGTTGCGTAAATATACAATCAAAGACACAGCAACAGCCCCACCCATTTCATCCCATTTTCTAAGACCTTTAAATAGCATAGGACAAAAAACGGTTGCATTTGCACTTGATATTTCTGCCTTTCTTGCCTTTGTGGGGGAAAACTTCATCAACCTGTTGTACTCTATACAACACCCTCGTTCCATCCGTTTTGCAGCTATCATAAAAAACACGGAAGAAGCCGGTGTACGGGCAATCCCCATTGTGGCCTTAACCAGCTTTTTAATCGGAGTGGTAATAGCCTATCAAGGTGCCGTGCAACTAGAAAAATTTGGCGCCAATATTTTTATTGTCGATATGATTGGCGTATCCATCACTCGAGAGCTTGCGCCTCTAATTACAGCTATCGTCGTTGCTGGACGTACAGGTTCATCCTATACCGCTCAATTAGGGGTGATGAAACTCACTGAGGAAATTGACGCTATGCGGACGATGGGCTTTGAACCGCATCGTTTTCTGATCTTGCCTCGCATTGTAGCCTTAATGATCTCTTTACCCTTATTAATTTTCTTTGCTGATATGATTGCTATTGCTGCTGGCATGCTAATATCTCATCTGCATTTACATCTGTCGTATAGTGAGTTTATTCAACGTTTACAAACCGCTGTTGATGTGAAACATGTCTGGATTGGCATTATTAAAGGGCCTTTTTTCGCCTGGCTTATTGCTACTGTTGGCTGCTTTAGAGGCTTACAAGTGTCAATGAGTACAGAAAGTATTGGCCGCTACACCACGATTAGTGTTGTTAATGCCATATTTCTGGTTATTGCTTGTGACGCCCTTTTTTCGGTCATATTAACGGAGCTTGGCATTTGAATAACCCCGTTATTGAAGTTTCAAATATAGTCACCTGCTTTGGCAACAACGTGGTCCATGATGGTATCAGCCTGAGTGTGCACGAGGGCGAAATATATGGCCTATTGGGTGGCAGTGGCTCAGGAAAATCGACCTTACTTAAACAGATGATCATGCTGTTACGTCCACAATCTGGTGAAATCAGCGTTCTGCAACAACAGTTATCTAACATTAAAAGTATTGATGCTGCCATACTACGAAGACGCTGGGGAGTTCTGTTCCAAAGTGGAGCACTTTACACTTCACTCACTGTTGCCGAAAATATAGCGATAAAACTGAAAGAATATACTGACCTGCCATCAAAACTGATTCAGGATATTGTGCGTATGAAAATTAATATGGTTGGTCTTCCTGAAACTGCAGCCAGCCTTTATCCAGCCGAATTAAGTGGCGGCATGGTTAAACGGGCTGCATTAGCACGAGCTTTGATTATGGACCCTGAGTTACTATTTCTAGATGAACCGACCTCCGGCCTAGACCCTATCGGTGCCGAAGCTTTTGATAATTTAATTATCGAATTACGAGAAATTCTTGGGCTGACAGTGGTCATGGTCACTCATGATTTAGATTCAATCTGCAACATAGTTGACCGCTTTGCAGTGCTAGGTGATAAAAAAGTCATTGCGGAAGGCTCCCTTGGCGAAGTTAAAAATACTGACCACCCAATAATCAGGCAATTTTTTGGAGGTGTCCGTGGAAGGATACGAGAGCAACATGGAAAGTAAAGTTAATTACACCCTGGTCGGGCTTTTTGTACTACTGTTAATGGCAAGCTTAATAGGCTTTATCTACTGGCTTGGGAAATATGGTGGTGAACAGGAATATCGTTATTATCATGTCTATATGACCGAGTCTGTCGCAGGATTAAGCAATGATTCTTCTGTTAAATACCGAGGCGTCAGCGTTGGAACAGTGGATCATATTGGACTAAACCCAACTAATTCAGAACAAGTAGAGCTACTGTTAAAAATACAATTCAATACCCCTATCAAAGTTGACACCACCGCTTCACTCAAATCTTTTGGGCTAACGGGACTTACTTATGTTGAACTAGAGGGTGTAGGCGGCCCAGACACCGCCCTGTTAACTGCTTCAGCAGGTGAAATCCCTAGCATCCCTGCTCGCCCATCTACTTTTGCCCGAATCGATGAATCCATGAGTATTCTTGCCAGCAAAGTTGGCTTGGCATTGGATAAATTTAGCCTACTACTGAGTGAAGAAAATATAGACAATGTATCTGCGACTCTAACTGAAATAAAAATTCTTGCTAGAGAAATGAGAGAACAAAAGGAAAGCTTTCAGAGCCTGGTCGATAATGGTGTAATCATGGAAAAACGCATTACCGAGGCTTTTGAAAAAATTGAAATGGCCTCTGTGAGTGTAACCAAAATGGCCGGTAGTCTAGAAAAAAATTCGGCCGATGTAACTCAGAATATGGGCCAGGGTTTTCAGCAAAGCTTGCAAGCATTTAATCAATTGCTTTATGAGCTGGATCTATTAGCAAGGTATTTACAAAAAACAACGCAAGAGTTTGAATCGAGTCCAAGCGACCTGATATTTAAAAGCTCCAAACCAAAACCAGGACCAGGAGAGGAAGGCTACAATGAATAACAGGATTATCATTTTGGTTTTATCTACACTATTGACTGCTTGTATAAGTAACAATCCCGCTTCTGATATTTATACCTTATCTCCAGAATGGGATAACAATAATTTACAAGTTAACACAGCAGAAAAAACATCCTTATTGATTAAACTGGCTCCTGTTCTTGCAAACCGAGCTTTAAATGGGAATGAAATTTTTTATACTGACCAGCAGTACAGCTGGAACAGTTATGTCTACAGTCGCTGGACAGATACACCCGTCAAATTATTACAATCCCTATTTCTGGTTAGCATAGAAAACAGTGGACTATTTAAGGCCGTACTTCCCCCCTCTTCTGTGTCAAAAGCGGACCTGCTATTAGAAAGTAACTTACTGGATCTTAGTCACCATATTTATGATGATGGCACTTCGGCAGGTATTATCAGAATGCGCTTTTACCTAATTGATAATAAGACCAGAAGCGTAATAGCAACTAAAGAGTTTGTTTCCAATGTAGAGGCTCACAGCCCGAATGCAAAAGCTGCCGTAACAGCCCTTAATCATGCGACACACACTGTTACCAGTGAATTAGTCAACTGGCTTGCTGAGCTTAACTTGCTTTAAAAAAACATCTATTGCACTAGGAATCTGACGATTCTATTTGCCTACAATCCTTTATAGGCTCAACTAAGATTGTTCTATACAAGCCACTACTTAATAAAAAAACCAGTAAATTCCTGCGTTATTGTTATCGGTAGGAGGGGCCTATTGGCCGCGACCGGAACAAAATCAAGAACCTTCGCGGCCAATAGGCCCCTCCTACGTTTATCGACTAAATTTAAAATACTGCCAACAAGTTGGTGGTCTATGACTCTTTAAGCTGTGGTTTATTAATAGCCATAAAAATTTAATTAATTGACAATTTATCGATAATGATTATTATTTAGATAACAAATGCTCTGAATTTTCTTTTCAATGCCTCTATACTCTCTTGAAAATGGCCCACATTCTTTTAGATATAGCGCTCTAGAGGCTGTCTGGCCGAATATCATCAAGTTAAGAGGAAGAATTAGAAGCAGTTCTTTCACTGCCTCTATTACATACCTATCAGGTAATCGGCTCTCTAGCGTACTAAACCAAGTTTGAGGACACAATGAATGAAAGCAATAGATTCACATTATGATGCAGTAATTATCGGTTCCGGTTTCGGTGGTTCAATCAATGCTTTACGTTTAGCAGAGGCTGGCAAATCAGTCTTAGTTCTAGAGCGAGGAAAACAGTATCAAGCAGGAGAATTCCCTAGAGATGTGACTGATACAGAAAAATTATTTTGGCGTTATCCAAAAAAGAAACAATCCCAGGGCTTATATAAACTAGACTTTTTTTCTGGAATTGGCGTTGTGACTGCAAGTGGTGTTGGCGGAGGTTCTCTGGTTTATGCCAACATTCATATCCGACCTGATCCAAGCGTATTTGAAGATCAAAAATGGCCAGCTCCTATCAACCGTCAATATTTAGAGCCCTATTATGATAAAGTTGCCAGCATGCTGGGAATATCCCCTGTCCCAGCAGAATTTAAGATGCCCAAACGAGACATATACAGAGATGCCGCAGAAAAAACAGGGCATCATATTTTTGACCCTGATCAGGCTGTAACCTGGAAAGCACCAGGCAATCCAGAATTTGGCGTATGTAAAAAAGTCGCCGAATGTGAATTTGGCTGCCAATATGGTGCCAAACACACCATGGACTTAACTTATCTTGCCAAAGCTCAACAATTAGGTGCACAGGTACAATCGGGCATTAATATCACCCACATTTCCAAGGATGAAAAAGGTTACCGTGTCCACTACATAAATCTGTCAAACGATCACAAAGGCAGTGTGACAGGTACAAAAGTTGTATTATCAGCTGGTACATTAGGCACGAACAAAATTCTATTTGAAAGCAGAGATAGCGTTAAAACCTTGCCTGGGATAAGTTCGAAATTAGGCTATGGGTTTTCAGGAAACGGTGACTTTCTAGGTTCAATTCAAAACAGCCAACATAAGCTGGAACCCTGGAATGGCCCCGATGTCACTTCCGTCATTCATTATTTTGATGATAAGCCTGGGTTTACCATGGCTGCCCCCACCTTTAATCAGCCTGTTATGGCTTTTTTGGCCTCTTTAGGACAAGGCAAAGGCTGGCTACCCGAGTTTTTAGCAGCACGAATATGGCGTAAATTGGACAGTGCTTTGTACTGGGCTTTCAGCAAAGGCTTTATGAGCAAACCTTCCCGATTCCCTGGACCCAATGCAGGCGATCCAGAGCGTATGACCAATCTATTTGCAATCGGTCAGGATAATGCTAACGGCCGTATATTATTAGAGGGTAATGACATCGACATCAAATGGAACTATGCCAAGGAAAATAAAGTTTTAATCAAAAAAATGACCCTGGCAATGGAGGAAATTGCTGAAGTTTATGGCGGCACAGTTTCTCCACTACAAAGCTGGCATGTGTTTAAAAGGATACTCACTGTACATCCCCTTGGAGGATGCAATTTATCCGACACAGCAGAAACAGGTGTTGTCAGCCCACAAGGTGAAGTACATGGCTATCCTGGCTTATTTGTCGCAGATGGCTCTGTTATCCCTACATCGATAGGTTTTCACCCTGTTATGACTATTTCTGCAGTTTCAGAGCATATTGCAGAAGCAGTCGTAAACAGTTACACCAACTAGACCATTGCTTTATCTGCTGTAGACAAATACAGAGTTTGATAGCTAATAGCCTTGTTTTCAGGCGGAGAAAAATGAAATGGTTTTATTCAAACCATTTCATTTTAAAAACTTCAATATCTCCATGTATGGAGCAATCTGTTATCAGGATTCGCCTTTTTTCAGTTTCTTAATAAGACTCAAACCTTTTTTCCGCTGAGAGGATAAAACATCAAGCTTTCTTTGAATATCCAGACACTTGATTTCATCTTCTTCATTTTCCAGTTTTTCTTTTAATGATCTTTTCTTTTTTTTCAGCTCTTTAAGAATCGCTTTGAGAGATTCTATTTCATCACTTTGTTCCTTCTTGGCATTATCAATAAGCTGTTGAGCTATTTTCACCAATGCTTTTGTTTTCATTGCAATTCCTAAACGCTATGTGTCTGTTTAATTTCCAGTATCTCATCAATATCATCGCCATTAAGCATGATAGATCGCTCAGCTTTTTTCATTGAATAATCCCCTTTGGCAAATAAAGCCTCAGCCATTTGTACCAGGTTTTTAGTCACATCATAAACATATGCAGAGTCATTCATTAACGATGTTGCCATTAGCGGCGTAATTCGACCTTCACGGATCAAAACTTCAAGCGTACCATTTGTTGTGGTATCGTTTTCTTTCATTTCCAGCTT
>ENA-OSET01005208-OSET01005208.1-sediment-metagenome-genome-assembly--contig:-NODE-5208-length-11099-cov-2.666304_pt1 | contig 11099 bp, 10 predicted proteins | sample MGYA00237882_ERZ534229 | MGnify/ENA primary metagenome ERZ534229 (study PRJEB26408, sample SAMN06266212) | sediment metagenome | isolation source: Hudson Canyon methane seep mesocosm | place...
TTAGCATCACGTGCGGTCGCTACGACGCGAAGTGCAGGTGTCGATGAGGCGCAACTCACCCAAGAAACACAGCAATTGTCACTGGCATCTCGCTCAATAAGCGAAGTCGCTGAAGTAGAGGATATTGTCGCGGCCGTTGAAGCAGAAGAGGCCGCCGCTGAACTGGTCGCTACGCGTAGAACATCGGAAGATATCAGGCGTACCATGGACGCTAATAAATCCGCTATTCACAGTATTTACAATCGCGCCTTACGTAAAAAACCTTCATTGCAAGGTATGTTAACGGCGGAGTTGGTGATTGAAGAAACGGGCACAGTGTCAAGTTGTGCGATGATTGAATCAACCTTGAATGAGCCGAAGCTCGAAAGCAAAATATGTAAGCGCTTACGTCTTGTTAATTTTGGCCATAAAAATGGCGTTGAAAAAACACCGTTTAGGTACTCGTTTGATTTACTGCCAGGCTAGTTTGTAACGCTAGAGTTTATAAAAGCAGCTACAGAATAAAAAAGGGAAAGGCCTAGGTCTTTCCCTTTTTTTGTTTTGCTTCCTTTTAAACTGCCAAGGTCACTTCGGGTGGCGTGTTTGGAAAAATAGATGCGCGTACTTGCCGTGTGTTATCAGCAATTAGTTCCGCAAAATAGGGGAGCAAGGGCTCAGGTAGGTCATGCCCCATACCGTCGATGGGAACGTGAATGGCCCGGTCTATTTTTTTTGCGATGATCTGTGCATTCTTAATAGGCAGTAGTGGATCGTGTTTACCATGAATAATAAGCGTAGGGGCAGAGATGTAAGGTAGCAGATGTGCAATATTACCTGTTGCTAAAATGGCTTGTAATTGCCTGATCGTACCGCTTGGCTTATAACTACGCTTATAGTTCGCCTTAATCATTGCGCGAATGTCATCGTCACTCTTCGGGTAGCCCGGACTCTGAATCGCCTTCCAAAGCAGCAATAAACGATCGACTATAGGATCGTTTGAGCGTGATATTCCTGTTGTCTTGGCAAATTCTTTTAGTACCGATAAGTGAGGCAAGGGCTGGTTTGGGGCGTTGGTTGAGGTCATGATGAGATTCAACGATGCCACGCGATCTGCGTATTTAGCGGCTATAATCTGAGCGATCATTCCTCCCATGGAGGCGCCGACAATGTGCGCGCGGGCTAAACCCATGGCGGACATGAGCTCCACGGTGTCATGTGCCATATCATGTAAAGTATAGGTAGCATGAAAGCGTCTACCTAGACGGTGTTTGATAAACGCTGTACGGATACTAATTCTGTGCGTGCTTTTGAGCGAGTCAGATAAGCCAATATCCCGGTTATCAAAACAAATAACCCGATAGCCTTGAGCCGCCAAACGATCTAATAACGCTGCTGGCCATGTTGTCATCTGACAGGCAAAGCCCATAATAAATACGATAGCGGGCGCATCTTTTTCTCCGCGCTCGTGTACGCAAAAGCGCAGGCCGTTAGCATGGATAAAATGCTCTTGAAAGTTAGTGTCGTGGCTCATGAAAATTCCTGTTGTACAAATTTCGAGTCATGCCTAGCTGAGGTCTCAGGGTATAAATTGGCGCGCTTGAAAGTTCCCAAATCGTTAAATGGGATGCCATTAGCTTTCATCGTTTTATGTGCGTCGCGTGCCGTTAACTGCCGAATATAAAAAGGTTCGCCAACGACAAAATGATGTATCGCATGGGTACTGCCAAAGTTAAAACAGAATAACTGTAAAGGCCACCAGTACCAAGCGTTCAATACCTGTGTTTGCTGAAGAATAGATGTTACGTTGCCATAGTAATGCATACTTGAGCTGATCAGGATCAAACAAAAAGAGCGTAAGTAGTGTGGCGCAATTAGAATGATTACCAAGGGGTTAATCCATGACATTGCAACCAATGTTGTCTCACGCCATTCAATACTTGTTATCAGGCCTGTTGCTGTAAAAATAGGTGCCACGGTATCCACAAGATGAAAGGCTAAGAATGTATACCAGAGCGTAACGGTGATGATGCCAAAAGGAAAATAAGCCAAAAGTAACCTGAGTACTCGATAGGGCTTTCGAGAGGCTTCGCCACGCAGTATCTTTGCGATATTGCCAATAACCGTATCATGCATAATCCACCATCTCATTGGGGTGTAAGCCAAGCCGTTACCAATGCCTCGTTCTTCAATGTCGGCTTCAGTTCCAGACGTTTTATGGTGGAGGAAGTGTAGGTGCCGTCGTATCCAGGGGTTGATGGTTCCGGGTCGAAATACCCACACACCCAACATCATCGTGTGGTGAATAAGCTTATTGTTTTTGAAATATTGCCAATGAATAAGGTCGTGCTCAAGTTCATGTAACAGTGATGTTAATAGCGCGACTAGCATAATGCAGGTAAACGCTTCTATTCCGCCATGCAGATAAGCCCATGCGCAGGCGATCGTTCCCCCACAGGCAAATAGAAAGATTGCCATGCCTATTAAATTGTTATGACCCAATATGGGGTAACGAGTGCGCCACTTATCGCCACTAGCACGAATGGTTTGCCGAATATTCTCTATTGCAGCTTGTTCCTGTTTTGTTTGGTGCTCAGGTTTCGAGGAGGGGTGTTGTCCCATGATATTGCTCTCTTTGTTTGTTCGCTTTGAGTGGTCTACCTGGCTGCTCTATATCACCTAGTCTTGTTTAGGTGATGGTCGCAGCATAGTATATGGTTGTTTGTTATGGACATTGTTATATTAATATATGGCCTAAATAGACATGCTTTTGGTCTTATTGGCAATAAAAGGCGGTTATTGTGAGTATTAAAAGCTTCGAACGTTTGGCTATTTTTCCCGGATCAGAGCTGGATCTAATTCGTCGCTTTATGGTTCAACAGGGAATTGCAGAGCAACAATGGTTGTTGGGTTCAGGCTTGCAATCTGAGCAGTTGGATCGTATCGACCAAGCTATTTCAATGCATCAATTTGATGCTGTTTATCGCAATATCTACCGCTTGTTACCACAACCATGTCTTGGCTTGAGGTTTGGCCTGTCGCTCAACCTTTCTCGCTGGGGAATGCTGTCTTCAGCCTTGTTATGCGCCGAGACCTTGGGCCATGCCCTGAGTATTGCCAAAGACTATCGTATTGTTCTTCGTAGTCGGTTCAGCATGGAGAATTCTGTTGAGGGCGATTATTTGAAGATAAAACTTAAGCCCAGGTCGGGCATGAAGTATCCCGTTAATGAGGTGTTTGCGCATGAAGTTTTTATCGGAACCCTAGTAACGCAAATCACTCAATTGCTGGGTAAGCCATTTCGCTTTCATCAATTAAGCCTGCCCTATTCCGAGCCGGTGGGTGCGAAAGCGTATCAGAAATTGGTTGATTCTCCTCCAATATTTGATGCGAGTATCGGTAGCGTGACGATACCTCTGCAACTCATTGAATCGAGGCTACCGCTGTGCAACCGTGTGACACGCAAGGTGACATTATTGGCATGCCAAGATGAACTTGCTCGAATACAGCATGCTCAAGCGGGAGATGTAGTATTCACTGTTATGGGCGTGTTGTCTGACTCAGGCAGTAATATTCTTAGCCTCAATGAACTGGCTGAAAAGTTATCCATCAGTCCACGAACCTTACGACGTCGATTGCAATTAGCGGGCACAAACTTTCGGGAGCTAAGTGAACGGCAGCGTCAGCAAATGGCCTTGCAATTACTAAGTGATGAACGCCTTACTCTTAGAGAGATTGCGGTACTTTGTGGCTTTAGTGATAGCGCGGGTTTTCATAAAGCTTTCAAACGCTGGACTGGAGGAACACCAGTCAACTATAGACAGCGTTTAGCTGTTTGATAGTGGCGGAATGGGTGTCTGGCATAAGATCTCAAATAATGATTCGGGTATTTTTGACCTGAGATAAGATATGAGATGGCGTCATGCCTAACATAGCCCGAAATGTATGTGCAAAATGCGATGAGTCAGTGAAGCCCGCAGCTATGGCTGCATCCGTTAGGTTTTGGCCTTTGCCAACGTTTTGAGCGGTGAGGTACAAGCGGTGCCATAGTCGATATTTTCGAATGGGAATGCCGGTTTGTTGTTTGAATAACTGGGCTAGGCGGGGAATCGATAAATTAACAGAACGTGCTAAGGCCTCGCCTGATACGTTTTCAGTGGCGGCATTTTGAACCAGTTCGATAACATGCAAGATACGTTTGTCGGTCGAAGGAGATACGAGGGACGCATCGCCACTTTCTTTCAACTGAATTTCGAGATAAGTGAAAGCCTCTTTGGAATTCATCTTTGAATTGAGCATATGTGTAAAGCAATGGGCCAATTCAACTTCGGTATTTAAGGCGTAACCGAGTACTCCTAGACTGTTTTGTGCACATGAAAATAAACGATAGTAGTCATGACCGAGTACATCCAGATGACAGTTAGCCACGCGTGCATGTTGGGTATCTATGGTGACGCTAAACCCTGGCGGAAGAATGAGGCTATGACAATTGATCGGAGTACTCATTTCCTTGGTTTTAAAGGTAATGGGCTGATCCAGCGAAACCGTTAAGGTTGCTGCACCCTGGGCCAATTCCAGTGCCTCTTCGAAGCGCCCAATAAATAGCGTTCGCTGTTGCCACAAGTAGAGTTGAGAACGATTAATGTTGGGAGCGTTGGCCACTTCATTTATCCCGACGTTGGCGAATTAGCCTTATCGGCCAGTTCATCAAGTGTTGGTAGGCGTCGTCGCTCAGTTTGGCTAAAGGTTTGTGCTTGTAAGGCATAGATCTCGGTTTGTTTGTCGCGATATGACAAGCCAGCGTTGGTTAATATCGTTTGTCTTTGCTGACGATAATGCGCAAAGCGACGGTCCCAATTGTCTTTCTTTTGATCGGCGACGGCGAAGCGCTCCGCAGTTTCATAGTCATATACTTGGGCGCGTAACTCAAAAATATCCTCATGCGTGGCGCCAGCCAAACGTGCGGCTTTGATATTTTCATTTAAATTCTTACGTTTGCGTTCCGCGTGCTTAATGGCTTGTTCTTCAGGTGGCAGTAGTTGCTCAAGTTGCTGTGATTGATTTTCTTTTTCCTCATCTGTCAAAGCAGTATTTTTTTGCATGCTCAATATTCCCGCGGTGTAACTATCCGATTTATCCTCATCGGCAAAAAAAGCATCGTATATTTCCGGACTGAGGTTATTCATGCGAACTTCACGTCGGTATTGGAACATACTTAAGTAATCACTTGCTTGTCCTCCGAGTTCTACGTTGCTGGCAAGATCACGCTCAAATGTATCCAAGGCTTCTTTGTAGCCAATATATTGCACTAATACATCAAGAGCTTCTGATCGGGCAGGCTCTTCAAGTTGTGCACTAAAGAACTCCTCTATGCGTGCGACCAATTGTTCCACCGGTTCTTCTCCTAATGCCGATAGGAAATACTCGATCACAGATTTTATCGATGCAGTAACAATTAGGTGCCCGTTGGAATCGAGTTCGAACGCTGCGGGTATGCTGGTGCCCCTAAGAGATTTAGGTAAGGGCCCTAGGGTGGATTGATACTTGGCAGAAGTGATAGATGGCGCGAGCAATCTTGAACTTGAAACCGTATTTTGGGTGATAGTGTCTATATCACGGCTTAAGTTGTCAGCGATATCTTTAGGCATTTTTTCGGCGGAGGTTGTGTTTGTTGGCAGCTTGGCGGCGATGTCAGAATTTGTTGCGCTATAGCCTGCAATTACAGAGATGACACTTACCAAGCACAAAGTGCTGAAGATTATTTTCATTTTCATTGTGTGCGACTCAAATACGGTAAAGGTCTCACTTTATTAGAAAACGGGTGTAAAAGGTTTATTTATATCGTCGTTTGGTGACTTGGTTTGTGTTCTGGACAGTAAACCTAAAACATCATCAAAACATACAAGTGTTTTAACTGAACTGTGTTCTATCTTGCCCGTGTTGAGTTGTTTTCAACCTTAAAAATATAATAATTGGAGAAAGTGATGAACAGAATGATGAAGAAAGTAATGAAGGACATGATAAACAAAAAAACACTATCGACACTCATAGGCACCGTAGCGTTGTCGTTTAGCGCGACGAGTTTTGCTGGGCCTCACTCAAACTATACGCCAGTCGAGGCCGCGCCCACCAAGCCAGTGAATAATTGCAGATGGTATCAGGCTATATGCCATACAATTTACAATGTTAACTATGCAGCTTATCTAGTTGAAAAAGCGCAAGTCAATGCTAGAAATCATGCGAACCGCTACAACACCGCATACCCAATTGTATTGGTTCATGGCGTGTCTGGTTTTGACAAGTTATTCGGCATTGTCGAATATTTTCAAGGCATCCCCGCAGCGCTTCGTGGTGGTAATGCCGTGGTATATACGCCAAATGTAACGGCATGGGATACCGCCTCAGCTCGCGGTGAACAGTTGCTTGATTACATTAATAATACGGTTTTACCGGAAACCGGAGCGTCCAAAGTTCATTTGGTTGGTCATAGTTTAGGTTCACCAACCTCTCGTTATGTCGCTGGCGTAAGCCCGGATCTGGTCGCGTCAGTAACCTCGGTTAATGGCATCAATTATGGTTCTGGTTTTGCTGATTGGGGTATCGACAATATTGTCGGCGGGCCATTAGAAGGAATTGCGGAAGACTTGATCAATCTTACCGGTAACGTGCTGGATGCTATTGCAGGCAACCCAGAATATACCAATGATGCATTGGAAACGATTAAATTTATGTCTACCGAAGGCGCGCTAGCATTTACCGAGCAGTTCTCTGATGGCGAACCAACGACTTACTGTGGTGATGGAGCGGGTGAAGTGAATGGCATTCATTACTTTTCATGGGGAAGTACAGGGCAGTTAACCAACATCCTCGACGTGAGTGACCCTTTGCTGTTCTTGACCGATCAATTGGGTTATTACAATGGTGAAGCCAGTGATGGTTTAGTCGCAAAATGCTCTCAGCATTGGGGCATTAACATTCGTGATGATTACTACATGAATCACCTTGATGCGACGAATATGCTCTTTGGTTTGCATGGTTTGTTGGAAACTAATCCTAAAACACTCTATAAAAATCAAGCAGATCGCTTTCGAGGCATGGGACTGTAGTTTTCTATAGTTCGAATATAGTTTCAAATACAGCTCGACAGAGCTAAAGCAATAAATCAAAAGTATCCGTTTAGCCGCTACCCATCTCGACAGGTAATTCGAGATGGGTAGCGGCTTTTTTGAGGTTTTTCCGGTCAGATTTTTGCTATGGTGTTTCTTTTGACTTATAGACCTGTTTGATGACAATCGAAGACCTTAAGCAACTCTGCAGTTCGTTTCCCCTCGCAATAGAGCAGCACTATGGTGCCCCTTCAAATATATTGACTTATTCGGTCTACGATAAAAAGTTTGCCTATTTTAAAACAAGTGAACCTGAGCAATGGAGATTTAGTTTGCGTGTTACGCCAGAACGATGTCTCGAACTTACCGACCAGAATGGCATTAAACCTGCAAGGTATATGCATCGCTTTCATTGGATATCTATCGTTGATGTACATTTAGTACCTGAGGCATATTTGCGGGACTTGGTTTCTTGGTCATTCGAGAAAGCTGTCGCCAGCTTGACTAAAAAAAGGCAGAGAGAAATCGGTGTTGGCTTCCTTCCGAAATAAATAAAAATGCGTTTACCTATTGGACTGTGAGTTGGTAATCCGGCTATTTCAGGTGTGTACTTTAACCTCACTGTTAATGCATAGATCTTACAATTTTAATGCGTCAATTAGCGGGTCATTACAGGAATTATCTTTTATACAGAGCTGGTTTATTATTGCCTGATCTCTAATTTCAATAATATTAGGCAGCGCATCTTGAAATATTTTAAAGGCCTTTTGTCTTAGGCCTTCATTCAACATTTTGTTTATTTCAGAAATTATCAGTCGTCCTTCTTTTGTGTTTGGGCAACTCGCACGTATCGGGGCAAAGCTACTTCCTTCTAATAACATCAAATATTTTAGTGGGTGGTCTGGATTCTCTTTTTCAAATATTGGGAATTCTTCCGGGAAAATTAAAGCACTATCAATATTTCGGTTCGAGATGGCGGCCATCTTTAACATGCTGATAGGCCCCTCTGACGCCGTCATATAGATTATCTTAGCGCCATCTTCATGTTTGCTTTTTTCTAGAATACTACCCATCAGGCCAAAAACCGGTCGGCCTTTGAGTATCAACATACTACCAAAAGACTTTGTACTATTAATGACATCCGAAATGGAAACTATTCTTGTTTTTCCGTTATTCGATAGTTTTTTATACAGCTCAGGACGAACAGCGACGCCATAATCAACCGTATTGATAATTGAATTTGAATAAACTCGATGCTCTGTATTAGGTAGCTTCCAGCTACCAGAGCTACAAAATCTATTGTTACTCTTATCAAGCATATCTATTTTCCACCGGGCAGCATTGGCCAAAATAACCTTGTTATTGAAACCCGCTTCGTTGTAAGCCTTAACCAGTGTGTAACCAATACCTCTCTCGGATTCAGAGCCAAAAGGGGGGATGTTAAAGGTGTACCAAGAGTAGGGCGAATCAGAGTAAGCCGTTGAGGAAAAAGATAAAAGCATAAGAATATAAGCGAAATGTACTGTTATTATTTTTGACCTATTAAGCGCTATGCAAACATCCTTCATGATAAATGCTTTCCTCAACACTATAAGTGGCAACGGTATAATTTTATGAATACTCGCAATCAGAAAATACCTGCACGGCAAATTCGAATTTAGGGAGTAAACTCCAGTAATGCACTCGTTATCGAGTGAAGTATCTCACTTGGACTGATTAAAGAGTATTCTTAGGCGAAAGTTTTATCAGTCGACCCTGTGCGCTATCGCTTAATAGATACACCAAGCCATCTGGACCTATTTTCACAGCTCTGATTCGCTCATCCAATGAGTTTAAGTAGCGCTGTTCATTTTTGACGTGTATACCCTTCATCGTAAGGTGGGCAAGTAACTTAAATTTTAGCGCGCCCACTAGAAGATCACCCTGCCAGTTTTTAAATGCCTCGCCACGATAAACCGCTAAACCAGAAGGGGCTATTGATGGCACCCATTTCCATACCGGTTGCTCCATACCCTCTCTATGCGTTTCGTCGGTGATGGAAAAACCACTGTATTCCTTTCCATAAGTGATGACTGGCCAGCCATAATTCGCTCCCGGGTGTAAGAGGTTAACCTCATCCCCGCCTTTGGGGCCGTGCTCATGCAACCACATACGCTGGGATTCTTTATCAAAAGCTAAGCCTTGTGGGTTACGGTGCCCATAGCTGTATATTTCAGCGTATGCATTTGGCGTGGTTAAAAACGGATTGTTCTTAGGGATTTTGCCGTCATCATGCAGTCGCAAGACTTTTCCCGCATGAGAGCTTAGGCGCTGTGCGTTGTCGCGTTTTCCTCGGTCACCAATAGTGATGTAAAGCAATTCATGTTCGTCGAAGGCGAGGCGAGAGCCAAAGTGTTGGCCTGCGTTAGAGACGGCCTTACTTACTAAAATATCTTCGAGATCAATAAGTTGATTGCCTTCCAAGGTTGCCTTGGCAACAGCTGTTGTTACGCCACGACTCATTTGCTTGCTATAGCTGAAGTAGACCCACCTGTTTTGATTAAAGCGCGGATGTTTCTCTATATCTAATAGGCCGCCTTGTCCTAGCTGGGTCACGTTTGGGCCACCCGTGATGGTTTGTATTGAGCCATCAGTCAGCGAAACCTTTTTGATCGTACCAGCTTTTTCCGTTACCAAGACTTGGGCATTTTGAATAAAGGCCATCCCCCAAGGGTGGTGTAGTTGATCTGTAATTGTGGATATTTCAAATGGCTCTGCTAGCGCATTGCCAGCGAACAATAGTAGAAAAATTATCAGTCGCTGAATGGCTAAGAGTTGAAACGGTAGGCGCTGAATAGCTAAGAATTGAATAAATCGTCGCATGGTGAACCCTCTCTTAAAGACAGTCTACTAGGCAGGATAAAAGCCTTTACTCTTCTAGTCCAGAGCTCTGAATGTACTCAAACCGTGTGAAGGTATTGAGTGTTGTTTGAACCAAGATCGAAAAGTTGATCGGGATACAGTACAATGCGCGCCCACTGTAGAACTGTCGGTAGGCGGCTGCAGACTTTGTGAACGTATATTTAGGGTGATGGAATGAATTTAAAGCAAGAGCTGCAACAGCTCAATGTAAAATTGGACAAAACCCGTCGCAAACTCGTGGCAGCGGAAAAGCGTTTTGATGAGGCGACTATTGCCGAGCTTCTGGAGATTGCATGGTGGGACTGGCCCAAAGGCAAGATCGAGCGCGCCATTCCCACAATCTTGGCTGGGGACATTGCAGCCCTAAAAGCGACCTAAAACAGCAGCTCGGCCAGTGTAATCCACACCGGCAGGCTCACCGCGCCTAACAAGGTTGTCTGCGCCACCAAGGTCGCGGACAACTCCCTGTCCGCCCCAAATCCCGACGCCAACACATGCGCCGCACTTGCCGTTGGCAAGGCAGCCCAGATCACCAGCACCACTGCCACGCCACTCTCCAGCCCCAACGCCAGCGCCAACACCCAAGCCGCCACCGGCATCACCAACAGCTTGGTGGCGCAGATCACTGCGCTAAATGCGTCCAGCCGTGCCAAGGCCCCCCAGTTCATCGTCGCGCCAACAGAGATCAAGGCAATCGGGATCGCCGCCGCCGCCAGCATCTCCAGCGGGGCTAACACCGGCGCAGGGATGGTCAGCCCTGACAGCCCCACCAACACGCCGCCCAGCGAAGCAATCAAAAATGGATTGAGCGCCACTTTCTTCACAGTGCCCCAAAGCCCAAAGCTGCCACCGCGACTCAGCGCGCTGACCGCAAACACATTGGCCATTGGCACCGCCATGCCAATCACCACCGCCATCACCGCCGCATCCGCCTTGTCTGTGGTGGCAATCGCAATAAACGCCAGCGCCGTGTTGAACCGCCACGCGGTCTGCCACGCGCCCGCAAAATCCAAAAACCGGTATGGCCCAAACCGCCGCGCGCCATAGCCCACAACCAAGCCCACCGCCAACAGTGCCCACCCCAGCGGCGCACTGCCCACAACTTGCCCAATCTCC
>ENA-OSET01005209-OSET01005209.1-sediment-metagenome-genome-assembly--contig:-NODE-5209-length-11098-cov-12.730696_pt1 | contig 11098 bp, 11 predicted proteins | sample MGYA00237882_ERZ534229 | MGnify/ENA primary metagenome ERZ534229 (study PRJEB26408, sample SAMN06266212) | sediment metagenome | isolation source: Hudson Canyon methane seep mesocosm | place...
CGTAGCAGCTGAATTCTCATACCGGTAAGTAAAGAAAGAGGACCATAAATATTTTTTAAGTAAAATCTCACCTTGTCCTGCTAAGTCACCATTCTCAGGAATTTGAGAAAATGTGGCGGCTATAACAGAAAGGACAGCATTTGTAGGAAGTCTAGCTTTGTCGAAGATCCCTTGAGTCTCCATAAAGACTGCCATTCTTCCTAAGCAAGACTCTAACATTGACCAGTTTTCAACAAGTTTGGGCTTATCCATATCAGCCATACCTTTATGATTCGGTAGTTTGTCTTGTAACAAGGCTGAGGTTGCAAGGATTAAAAAATCAAGTTCGAAATACTGAGCTACTTTAGGAAACTTATTATTTAGATCTGACTGTAATGAATGTAATGAACTTTTCATTTCATTTTCGACTTCAGCAACAATTATGTCATAAATAGATAGGGGCTTACTGTTGGTATTCATATTAATGAATACTTGTAAAGCGATGTCTTTAGGGGTTGCAGATGGAAGTGATAAGTGAGGTAAATTGAAATGAGATATAGTTTCTCTTAATGCTGTTATTTTTTTTGTTAAGTTGTTTTGGATTTGATTGTACGTTTTTAGTTTACTAAAACCATCTGGGTCAGAGTCAGATGGTTCAAGATGCTCAGTTGCTTGAGCAATCCAGTTTTCAATTTCTGATTCAACATTTTCTGGTCTAAAAAGTTGCATAGGTATGCAACCTCTAATTAAACACTGTTTTGGTGAATCAGCCCAAAGCGGATATTTTTGTTCATTTTTTAAGTAACGAGTCCTACAAAATATTGAGATTTCATCGCTCCATGCCTGCTCATAATAGTTTTCAAATTCGGGGAAATAAATAAAGTAGGTTTCAAATTCATAGTTATTATGCGTGGCTCTCCAGAAAGCGGTAAGACGCTGTTGTCCATCAAGTAAATGTTCGTGCACTTTCCCCTCTTTATTTCTTTCTGCTGTACTTATATATCTAGAGTTGAATTTTTCTTTATCACCAACATCAAGAAGTAGAGTAATGCCAACGGGTAGGTTGTGGATTATCGTTTCTAAAAAGCTTTGAATTCTTTGCCTATCCCATGCTTCCATTCTTTGAAATCTTGGGAGTTTGATATTTCCATTTTTAATTTTGGTATACCAGTCACTTAGATCTCTATCTTGTGCACTACTGGATGTGATTTCCATTTATTACATTTCCCTGTATTTATATATGATCTAACTAGAAAGGGCTGTGGAGTTTCGCCATAGGATCATTTATACCATGATTTTTTCATATAAAGCTATAATTTAGGATAGTTTATATTATCCTGCTCTGTTAGCTAGGAGAGCGAAGCGAGATAGTAGGTAACTCCTTTGTGCACTTTCTTAATAGAGAGCGAAAGCGAACAGTGAAGAACAATGTTCGCAAAGGCTTTATGTTGCTGTAGAGTCTTTGAGGTAATGTTGATTGAGCGCCCGTTCAGCAGAATGATGTGCAAATCGACATGTAAGCAGGGCGGCAGGGGGAGCCGAAGGCATTAACGGTTGCGTTAAGCTTTTGCTTGGACTGGGATGCTCAAAACAAGCTGCCGCAAAATAGCGACTGACGGGTATTGAAATGTATTTCTGTTAGTGGTACAAAAAATGGTACAAAGGATGTTTTCTTCTTCTTCAAATACAAAAAAGCCCCTGTAAAACAGAGGCTTAGTCGATTGTGATGGCGGAGAGTCAGAACGTCATAAGCAAGTATTTATCGTATTATGCGATCCATGATAAAGTCCTAACCCCTTAAAATATAACGATAACTATTCCTCAGCTGTCCATAGCGTATTATACTAACCACAACAAATGACGGTTTCCTTGACGGTTTGCAAAGCCGTATTTGATACCGTATTCATCTAAAGTGTATAGGTCTTAATATGTCTCTTTCTCATACTGCAGTAGCTAATGCCAAACCAAAAGATAAGTTATATAAATTATTTGATGGTGGTGGTTTGTACCTGCAAGTTAATACTTCTGGTTACAAGTGCTGGAAGTATGATTACAGGATCGGTACAGCGCGGGGAACCTACACCATTGGTCAATACCCAGATGTTAGTCTAAAGTCTGCTAGAGTGGATCACAGAGAGGCGAGAGAATATGTTGTTAAAGGTATGAACCCAAAGACAATAAAAGAACAACAGCAAGTACATAATGAACTTAATGATAAACGATTCAGTCATTATGCCAACGCATGGCTGGATAAACAGAATATGGTGGAGTCTACTTTCTCAGATCTAAAGCAACGTATTGATAAGAACTTAATTCCTTACCTAGATAAGAAAAAAGTAAATGAATTCAGTACAGCAGATTTATTAAAGATCTTGCTACGGATGTCTGATCGTGGGGCTAAAGAAACAGCACAGAGAATGGCTGGTGTTGTAAGACGTATTTACAATGAAATACTGATACTAGGCATTGTTGATAATAACCCTGCTCAGGGACTTGCCGAGCTACTACCTAAACCTGATGTTAGACAGAAGGGTAACTTCGGTCATATAACATCACCTGATGAAATAAGAGTATTACTACAGCAAATTGATAAGCCAAGTTCTAGACAAGACTTCGCAACTACTCAAGCACTCAAATTAATGCCGTTAGTATTTCTTCGACCAAAGAACATCAGGTTCTTAAAATGGGACTATATTGATTTTGATAATAAGGTCATTAAGTTACCAGCGAGTGAACTCAAAACATGGAAAGCATTAGATGTTCCACTATCAACGCAAGCAATTGCCATATTAAAAGAAATCGAACCATTAACTGGTGACGGTGAATATGTCTTTGTTACCAGTCATGGTAATAGTAAGCCAATCAGTGAGAATACAACCACTAAGGCTATTCAAAGAATTGTTAACCCAACTACAGGCGAACCATTTGGAACTGGCTACATGACATCACATGGCTTTAGACACATGGCAAGTACCATGCTCAATGAGCTTGGCTTTGATGCTGATGTAATTGAGTTACAACTAGCCCATATCAATAAAGATCGAATCAGAGCTACATACAACAAAGCACAGCTGATGGATAAGAGGGTGACGATGATGCAATCGTGGGCAGATTACCTGGATGGCTTAAAGTCAGGTGCTGATGTTGTGCCTATCAAGAGAGCAATATAATGAGTCGTAACGATATTATCAAAAATGTTAAACCGATAAAGTTAACTGATGACGAGCTATGGATGTACTCAGATTACAGTAAGAGTGATAAGCGTATTGCTAGAAGTGAAATATGGAGATGTGTAGAAAATGATCAGCCGATACCAAATGAACTTAAACCAATCTTGTTAGAGGTTTTACAAACCAAATACCCAAAAATGGGTAATGTCGTTACGGCAAAGAAATGGAGAGTTAGGGTTAGTGAAGTGATTTATTTAACACGAGGGATTAAGCAAACTGGTTACCCAGATGTATCTGGAAAATTAACTAGAACGGCAGCCATTAAACTAGTAGCAACGAAACACATATTAGATCCAAATACGCTAACCAGAGAACTGGTTAAACCTATACATATTGGGTTAATCGAGTCCATCAAATTACTCGGATAAAAAATTAGAAAAAATCCTCTATCTAGGAAAAGCTGCATCAAGCAAAATGACCAACATCGGACATGGAAGACAACCATGTTCTAATCAGAATCAAGGTCATTAAAGCAATGAATAATAGTAATAAGTTAATCAGAATCAAAGCCGTTCTTAAGCTAACAGGTTTATCTAGATCGTACATCTATCAACTAGCCGATAAAGGGCTATTCCCACAAAGTATTCAACTAGTACCTGGCGGCTTATCAGTAGCGTGGGTGGAGCAAGAAGTATTAGATTGGATTGACTCAAGAATTCAAGAACGTAATGACGAAGTGGCATTGATGAGCACTTCAAGTAATGCAGTAATCACTGCAACTATCACTAACCACAAATAAAGAAACCGGTACTGAGTAAGTCAGGTACCGGTTGTAGTCTTTCTCGTCTTGTGATGAAGATTATAGCTCAACCTTACTTATTTCGTACCTGTTTTTATTTACACAAATAATATCAAGGATACAAAATGAATAAATGTAATTTGAAAGCCATAAAAGCTGGACCGACATTAGTGATGGGACAGGTACTTACCAATAATAAAAGACATTTAAGTAAGTTCTTTTTTGAACGATATGGCATAACTGGTACAGCTCAGTGTATTTCCAGACTTAAATCAAAAGGAGCCATTATTGAAACGGTCTATCGAACAGAAATAGATAACTACGGTAAATCGCATAATAGAATCGCCTGCTATAAAATAGTGGGGTGGATCCAATGACTGACATAAGCGTAATAGATCGACCATGCGGCATTGGTAAATCAACAGGGTTAATAGCCTATCTTAAAACTACTAAGATAAAGAAAATATTATTAGTCGTACCTGAACTAGGCGAAGTAACTAGATTCACAGGCGCTCTTGGATATGAAGCACCTGTTGCTAGTCCAACTGCTAGTAAAACAGTTCAACTAATCGATATGTTAAATCGTGGTGTTAATGTTGTAATCACTCATTCTTTGTATGAACGTATAAGACGATTTGATCACCTATTGCCATCTTACTCAGTTGTTATAGATGAAGTGCCTACAGTAGCTAAACAAGTCCATACAGTGTTTGGTCCTGGAGTCTTCAGCAATCTACTGTACGAGAAACCGTACATCAAGATTGATCCTGATACACAGCTAATCACAGCTACTGGTAACTGGCTAGTAGATGAAGATGCCTATGGTGATGGATCTGACGTAGATATCCAAAAGTTCATGGCTAAAATACAAAGTGCCGATGTCTATTATATCAAAGGTACTTACTGTCTAATGCCGTTACCAGATGCTTTCTTTACTAAACCAAAATCACTAACGATATTAACCTTCATGTTCAAAGGTACACAGCTCGAACATTACATGAGCAAGAGAGGTTATGAATATACAATTCAATCAGATCCAAATGAGCTAGCACTGTTCAAATATGAGATGAATTCACTTCTACAAGTTTTTAATAGAACTACTGATGTAAAGACTGGATATGAGGTTATGACTGCTAAAGCATCTAAGAAACGAAAGATGGTAGGTCATTGGATTAAGAATGTTATGCAAACCTTAAATAAGGGAGGAACTGTATTCACACCAGATATGATATTAGCAGCCTCAAGTAAGGACGCTTGGTATGGGAAAGAGGAAAATGACAATAGTAAAGTAACCAACGCCACCAGCTTAAAGACGCTAAGCAGATTAGGCAAAGCAACTTATACAGCGATGGTAACGAGAGGAACCAATAAGTTTAAGGATAAAACTGTCCTAGTGATTGCAGGTAAGGTAAATTTACATCCAGACCTAGCTCAATATCTGGGAATGCAGACTAAAGAAGCGAAAGATGCTCATACATTATCTGAACTAATTCAGCTGATTTATAGGACTGGGATTAGGGATAAAAAGGAAGTGTTTTTGATCTCTGCTGATGCAGATAATATAGATCTTTTACGGGAATTTATTACCACCTAAATTTACCATAAAGTTGAGGGTAACTATCCAATTATTTTGGATAGTGATTTTCGTAAACCATTTACTGTCAACGGTTTGCGAGGGGCTCGCCCTTAAAGTATTTTAGTACTAAAAAAGAGAGTATTTTTATCCCATATTTAGCAGTCTAAAAGTCATGTAGTTTTACTGGTTAAATTACTAAAAAATACGAACTCATATTTTCTAAAACCATAGCACTAATTAAGATAATCAAAAAACATAACCACTCTCTAACAGTAAGCGAACTATTGCAGTAAAGAGAAACCGTGATACAGCAGCTACTAAGTATGGTAACTACTCATTAATAAAATCATCCAAAATATAAGGTTATTTTTGTAAATGTAGATGATTTTACTAATATGTACCTCTAACTCTAAGATAAAAATTTAACTTCAATATTTTCTGAGAATCGTAATTTATTGGTTAAAACAAAAACCGATACTTACCCTAGAGATCAACTTTAAACAGCATCAGTCCTAAACTTATACTGGCTGCAACTTCCAACAGATAAACCTTACAAAGTGAAAAGCATCGAAACCTAGATGCTAATTTTCAAAACATCGCCGAAAATACCTAGGGGATGCCTAAAGGATAAATTCATTTACAGCCGTTGTAATTTTAAGGTGATTTATTAGACGACAATTATCTTGATCGGGTTCATCCAAAATTACATTTTTAAGTACGACAGCAGTAACTTGATGTGTTGAACCAGCGATATAAACATCCCCCCCCATCATTTTATTATATTGCTGTATCAGAACGACCCCACCCACTTATTCAATGAACCAATAACAACTGTAGATCCTGCAGCGCCTGTATTAAGCCATCAATTACAATCACCACCTAAACACCACTAAGACTAGCCATCGGCAACTCAGGGACGGTGACAGCGTGGCGCAGCCTAAGCTGGAACCTCAATGCCTGATTGACGTGGGTAGTCGGTAGATAAACCAATAATGAAAAGAATCTAATACGCTTTCTAGAGCCATGAGCAGACTTATTAAATATTAAGTATTGCTTTAACTTCTGGTGTATTGAGGTAAGTTGAAATAGTGCCTCGTGATTTGCCTAACCGATCACCTATCTCTTTTGCTTTAATGCCTAACTTCTTAAGTTCAATTGCTCTGTGCTTCCAATCCATACTTTTATCTCGAGACAACTCCGTTTCAAGTCTCTTAATTTCACCGTCTTTATCCGTGATGACCTTATTTTTATAGGCTAATTGATCATCTTTCTCTTTAAGTCTCATGGCAACATCTAATTGTTTCTTCAGCGTATTCAGACCCGCACTGTATGAGCCTGACTTAACGATATTTTTTATGTCTAGAATCTCGTACTTTCTGATCAGGTTTAGGGTGATATTTTTTTTATTTCTATTATCAAGTAAGTAATTTATAGCATCAGTTAAATCATCATTATTTATACTATATATTATCGTACGCTTAGCCCAGCCTTTGCATTTGTTTTCTTTTACTTCATGTCGGTTAAATGCTTTTGATACTGGAGATTTAGTTAGCAGTAGGTCTTCAATGATCGAGATTAGGTCAGATGTATCAAGGTAAGCCGGCTCCAATCCTTTGCTAATAGATTCCTGTGTGCGTAATCTTCGAAGCTCTGATTCAATTGCGTTAGCAATACTCCGAGCTTCTTTAAGTTCTTTATACTTATCACTGATCTCTTTTTTAAATAATTCATCTTTTTCAGGTGGCACGACTACACCTGCTGGAAGAGAAAGATTGATCATCATATTGTCCCGTATAATTAGATTCCCGAAAGAAAATGGTCAGAAAAGTACGGGAAACTCTTGTCAAAGGGGTAATTAATCCCTTCTATCTGACTGGTAACTAGTATATATCAAAGTGTTTAAAAATGAACGATTATTGGTGTGTAGGTGGGTTTTTGCCTATACTAAATATATATAAGTAGATGTGTTAAGCGAATCAATCAGAGAAACCAAATCATAATGAAACAGCATGAAGTAACATAATGTGCAATTATGCGCACTGCACTAAAGATGCAATGTACGTTTCACCGCATAATTAACATTATGTGTAAATCATGCTGATGCTTGATCTCGATTACAATCGTTACTGATCGTACCTCACAGCAACTACTAGAAGATGAGTGCTCGTACTGAATAAAGCCTCAGCACCAACATGATTGATCTCAATTAAATACGTTACTGCTCATACTTCACAGAAACTCACTAGAGTATGAGTGCTCATGGTTCAAGAAGCCGAACCATCAACAAATGATCTAACTTAATACGTTACTGCTATCGCAGAAACTACAGGTACAGAATGTCCGTGATCAATAAAGCCTGATCACCGACGTGCTTTGATTAGATTTGATGCTTACTTTCTGTTGATTGATATGGTTCTTATTGACTGCTTGCATATGTAACGCAGATGTATAACACTACGCATCATGGCTACTAAAAAAACAGCAACATTAAACTTACGGATCAATCCATTGATTAAGGATGCCCTGAAGGGTGCTGCAGCTCGTCAACATCGTAGTGTGGCTAATATGGTTGAGCTCTTAATACTGGAGCACTGCAAAGCAGAAGGGCTGCCGGTAGCACTGCAATCAACTATGTTTGGCGATGATGAATAGTCAGACGATAAAAGCATTGATTGATGCTGGAGCAATCAAGAGTGTGTCTATTATTGCTAATGGTTCAACAATACATATTGATATAATCACTCGTGCTGGTGGAAGCAATACAGCTTCAACACTAAAGGGAACCATCAAGACATGGCGTAGCATTGATTCTGCTGCCAAGTGGTTGCGTAATCTTGGAATAGGTAATGCCAAGTTAGATGTTTCTAGATGGACACCCGATCAGCAAGGGTTACTTCTTTAATATTGATCACTTGAAGCTATTTAAAGATCATTTCATGCCTTCAATATCTCAAAATGACTAATCACCGGTGAAATGAGTTTGAGGGGCTAATACCAGCCTTAAACGATCTCGGCAGGTATAGTTTAATCTCAATAGTTATGATCCAATAACTTAATGATAATGTTATTTCCGCTTGTTTATAATTGTTGCTATTAAATTAAGTACTTCTTTTTTAGTCGTTGGATTAGATAAGTTGCCGAGTTGAACCAACTCACTAAGCTCAACAGTCGTTAATCCATATTTACTTGCTTCCTGTTGAGACATAGACCATATATTAGGAATGCCTTTAGCTTCTCTAACCACCTCTTGACCAAGGTATGTATGAACAGTCTTTGTGCCATTATTAAGAGAGCCAGCTACTTGATAGTGCCAATTAGCCTTATCTAATTTTTGTCTTACTTTTTTTGCTTTAGATTCTTTCCATCCAAAGTACTTAGCTGATTTCTCATCGGTGTATTGGAAATTATCAATGCCTGCTTTTGATAAGTAATACTGATAAAGTAAGCAGCCAGCTTCACCACATTGTGTAACCAGATCTTTAATATTTGAAGCAGAAGTGTACAGTTTACCTGCGCTTCTATTTGTCTTTTGTCGTTCTGCATGGGTATTGAACTCGATTGCTTTCAAGCTTACAGTAGGTGTCATACTATTATCTTCTTATTTAATAGCGGTATAATTTTGTATTATATCTTAGTTGTTTAGATATTAAATGATTCTTTATAAACCATTTAAAGCATTAATATGTGCCGGTAGTAATTATCGTTTAAGCTATGTGTATAAACCCCTAATGGCTTATATTTATTAATAGTAAGTTGGCTTACTTTACTATATATATTTTTAAGCGAGTAAAGATTAGAAGGTGTTGTTGGTATTGGATTAAGTAATATCATTCAATTTACTTATATTTTTAGTATCCACTGCATCACTCGCATTTCACCTGTTCACAATCAATCGTTACGACTTCTGCCTTTGCTACGCTGCGCTACGCAAACACGAGAAGCTCGCAACTCAATCTTGAGCCCAGTCTCATGCTCCTTCTTTGCGGTACTAAAAATACCGTAAATTGAATAGGAGGAGGAAGGGATGGATGGTTATTGAATCGATAAGAGAATTACTGTTTTTTTTCTTTTCCCAAACAAGTAGCCGGAGGCTACCGTTATTCAATTACCTTCAGTGAATATGGTTTGAGGCATAAACATTTTTCATGGTGACCGCTACTAATGATAATAACCACTAACTCAACACATGCTACGGTAATTAGCATGCCATCCTCAGTAGCTGTCTAATGATCATTTCAGGCGCTCAATTGTGAAAGTTCTACAATGATGAGTAAAACCAATTGAAGGCGGTAATATCACCCTTTATGGATCTTCAGAAACAGATTAGATGTATTAATTCCGACTTACATAACACGCTGAAAAGCAATGTTTCTATACATTCTAGCAGTCCGTTCAGTGCCAAAAGCAGTCACTCGTTTAACGCCGCACACAGTGCTTTGTTATATTAAATAATAGAGATACCTAATAGCCAAAGAAATATAACAAATCCTCATGCTTTTCTAGAGTGTCTTTCATACTCTCTACTTCAACGTTTGTTAATTTGGATATTTGGCGTTCATTCTGATTTTCAATCTTTTGAAGCTTGTAATCTTTGACCTTTACTACTGCTTCTGTGTTTATTGTTTCTGCCACTCCTGTAGGCAGTTGTAATTTATTTATAATTGATGATGTAGAGCCGCAAAACTTCTCGTATGTAAGTAGTGGCGAATCTAATGTGACAACAATTTCTCTGATTATTTTGCTTCTTTTAATCCATTCATCTATGCAACGATTCAAAATAACGCGACGTTCAACAGGGCCTAAGCTGCCAGCATTATACTGACGATAAAGAGTGCTCGCGCTGTAAGCGCAAGGTTCTCTATTAGTAGCAAGTAATGAATGATTTTTAAATGTAGACAATAGGTCTTGTATGCGCATCATGTTGGGAGGGCTTTTTTCAATAACTACATCAACGTTTTTCACCAATTTTTGGACACCCTGGAACTGCCTCAGCCATACAGCTTTAACAGAACTGTAATCAATTTTCTTTTCGGTATTCCATCTGTCCTCTTCACACATCCCTGGAATTAGCCATTGTCCCTCACCTCTGCCTTGTAAAATCATTGTCCTATGGCTTGAGTTAATTAGTTCTGACATGGCTGTGGAGCCAGATCGAGGGGGGGTAATCATAAATAAAAAATGAGGCTCGTTATTATCATCAAATTCTGGCGTAGGCCAGCTAGATTTAGAAAATTCCATATTTTACCTTGTTAATATAACTAGGGTTTAGTGGGCACTTTGTCCGACAATGCATTACAGGGTTAGGTCTGACTCCATTGGTTTTTTCACTATGAAGCATAGTATAAGCCCATTCCTTTTGTATTGAAAAATAATATTCCCAACTTTTTACGAGTTAACCAATGACTGCTTTGGGTCGGCAGCAGCCTGTGATTAAACGACTGCTTCGTGCCAGAAGGCAATATTCAAGGTTGGGACATATATCACCAGATAAATATGAAAAAACAATCTAAAAATGGCCTAAGCTCGTGTACTGGTTTATTTGACCATTACATATGATTTATTTATCTTAAATTA
>ENA-OSET01005210-OSET01005210.1-sediment-metagenome-genome-assembly--contig:-NODE-5210-length-11098-cov-3.351239_pt1 | contig 11098 bp, 6 predicted proteins | sample MGYA00237882_ERZ534229 | MGnify/ENA primary metagenome ERZ534229 (study PRJEB26408, sample SAMN06266212) | sediment metagenome | isolation source: Hudson Canyon methane seep mesocosm | place: USA:Hudson...
AGTAGTCAAAAAATATCGATATTGAGTCATTGGCTTCAAAACCGAAAAAACCAAGCGGGTATTGTGTATGTGACCTTACAGCAAACAGCCGAAACACTTGCTGCAGAACTTAGGAAGAACAATATACCTGCACAGGCATATCATGCCGGTATGGACAGTGAGCGACGGCAGACGATTCAACAGCGTTTTATGGCGAGTGAAAAAGGTGTGATTGTTGCCACGATTGCATTCGGAATGGGAATTGATAAGAGCGATATTCGCTTTGTTGTACATTATGATTTACCGAAATCAATTGAAAATTATGCGCAGGAAATTGGCAGAGCCGGGCGAGATGGGAACTCATCTGATTGTTTGGTTTTAGCGAATAGAGATAATTTGAACGTATTGGAGAATTTTGTCTATGCTGATACCCCAGAGTTGCAGGCCATTAATTATGTTTTAAATGATATAGAAAAAAATGGTGTGAATGGTCAGTGGGAACTCGTTTTAAATAGTTTATCAAGCCAATCGAATATCCGTCAGCTTAGTTTGAAAACATTACTGGTGTATTTGGATCTGTTGGGAATAATTAAGCCTGTCTATAGTTATTATGCTGACTATAAATTTAAGTTCTTGCTGCCGGAACAGAAATTACTTTCCAGGTTTGAGGGAGAGCGACAAGAATTTGTTAAAGCTATTTTTAACAGCTCTCAAATGGCCAGAGTATGGGCGAGTGTTGATTTTGAAAAATTGAATCAGCTTTTTCCAAGCGAACGAAGTCGGGCGATTAGTGCGCTAAATTATCTTGATGAACAAGGCATGATAGAACTTCAAACTAAACAAATGACCGAAGTGTATCAAGTGCTGACACCTAACTTTGATAGAGGTAAATTAAGCGAAGACTTATTTGAACGATTTAGCACCAAAGAACAAAGTGAGATCAAACGTATTCATCATTTGATGAACTTTTTTGAAAGCGAAACATGTTTGAGCCAAGCATTGGCGTATTACTTTGCTGACCATCAAGTGTCCCAAAAATGTGGACATTGTTCTGTCTGCTCTGGTCAGATTGCTCAGTTACCATGGCCGGTAGTGCCGGAGCCTTTATCTCAACGTGACTTTGAAAATCTAACTCAAGGTATTCAGGAAAAGTTAGGAGCGTTAGCGACACCGGTATTAATTAGTCGGTTTCTTTGTGGTTTAACCACACCGATATTTAGCCGTTTAAAAGTGCGCTCTTTACCAGGATTTTCAAGTCTTAAAAATTATCGGTTTTCTGAAGTAAAAGCATGGGTTGAAAGTTTTGTTGGGACACCATAATTTTTAGGGGGATTTTAAATAGTAAACAACAGGGCAAGTAAATTTGCCCTGTTTTTATCTGTATGACTACTCGTTGTGTGCTTGAATATTACCGCGTGTGATCGCCATCTTACCTGAAGTAAAGCCAGCACTTGGACCTTCGATGATTTCTAGGTAGAACTCATCAGCAGGGATGCCTTTTTTAGCATTGCCTGTGCCTGGGTTGCTATAATCAACCATACGTACTGAGCAGGTGTTTGAGTGACGATCGCTACCATTGAGTAATGTTCTTACCATGCATGGAGCAATAAATTCAACGCCGATACCGCCTTCTGAATCACTTACGGGCACTAACCAGTCAATATTGCCGTTAATTTTGACTTGTAAGGGGCTTTCTTCAACACTCGCTTTGCCTCTATTTTTGGTATTAAACTGCACGTGCGCTACGATACCCGTCGCTGATGTTTGAACATTAAAGCCAAAATTACTGTCGCTTTTGCTATTGCCTGCAACTGCTCCACCGCCTGTCATTTTAACAAATTCTAATTGAGGTGGTGCAGGGGTTAGATCACAAGCATAACCAACGCCGTCATTATCATAATCTTCCTGTCCTGCATTCGCTGTGTGCATGCAGTTATCGTCTCCATCGGCCACACCGTCAAGGTCTGCGTCGGCAATTGCATCAATAAAACTGCCTGCTTTGATAAAGACGTTAGAATCTAAGATGTAATCGCCTGCATCAGCAATTGCCATTTTTATGTGGTGAGAAGTACCAGGGGAAACGTTTGCCTGAACTGAAAGTACGACAGTCATACCATCCATTTCAGTCATAATGTGTCCGCCACCATCGGTGAGATCATTATTTACAAAATATTGTGGGTTGCTCACGTTGTAACCATATGGGTTCCCGTTGTTCACATTGTTAATGGATACGGTTACATCAGAGCCTGGTATTTTTGCAATGTTGACGCCATCTAAAAAGAACCCAAATACATCATTAAAGGAGCTGTTTACCCACTCGTTGTATTCTTCTGAACTAAAGACATATTGAAAAGAAATAACATCATTATTTGGTACAAAATCGAACTCTAAAACGGTGCTATCATGAGTAGAATAGCCCGGTATCAAACTATTCAAATCTGCATCGCCATTTGTATAGTTGACCTGTGTTTTTGAATCACTAAGATTTGGGCCTGTAACATAGCCTGCGTTACCGCTTGATAAAACAACTCCGCTGTCAAACCCTATGACGCTTTTCCCTCCATTGAAGATACCTGTAGAAGAAGAAAGTCCGTTGTACGATATATTAGAAACTAAAATATTACTGCCTAGGAGCTGGTTTACCATCTCTTCTGCGGAAGCTTGATTATCAACCGTGATCCCTGTTGCATTAGCGCTTGATATAGCTAATGCGATTGGCGCAATAGCGCATAGAGATAATTTGTTTAATTTATATTGCATGATAGAGCCTCAACTTTTATGTATGAACCAAATAAGTTGAGCCTTTATTAGACTTCAACTCCATTCGGTAGCCGTTCGACCCTGAAATATGGAGGGCACTGGCTTTGCGTCCCCGCGTTACCACGGGTTTGCCATTGTCGTGGAGCCTGGATAAATGACCAGAATTCCTGTTTAGATTTCTCTTTGAAACCATATTAAAGAGTGAGCAAATTTACGGCCAAAATGATAACTTGATCTCTTAGTAGTTGGTAAGTAGTTCTCGTTTATGTCGAGAAGTTGAATCAAGTTAAGAGCTTAGATGAATTGTAAAACCTTATTTTACAATTCATTTATAGTAGGGGCAGGGAGAGTGATGCTTTTTTAAAATGTTCTAAAGTGACAATAATGGTCGTTTTTTGTTCGGTTGTTTCATTAACCATTGCGGTATTTAATTATGGCTCATGAGTGACCAAACTCTGTTGATGGATTCTTCTTTGCTTCTGAATCCCAGATGCTATCAAGGAAGATAAATAAGTTGAATGGAGGTTATGATTTTAGTTTGCAGAACTGGATTAGTCTTAAATCCAAGTCTTATACTTTTCTCTGATGAGTGAGCACTCAAGGAAAGGCGTTTTTATCTCCGTAACAAAATTTCAACCCGTTTGGTGGCAATACGAGGGTATGGGGGGCAATGGTTTAGATAAGAAGAGTTAAGGTAGCAATAAAAACTTCTTTATCAAAACGTTGTCGTTAACTTATACCTTACTATCTACATGTCGTATTTTTCTAGAGATACCGAGAGCAATAATGCCGAGTATCAATAAAACAAAAGACGAAGGTTCGGTGACTTCTACTACTGATGCGTAAGTGGGGGGGGATAAAACGAACAGTGGTATACAAAAAAATCTAAGCTTCTTCATACTGCATCTCCAGATTAATAATTTATCTGATTGAAATGAATCATGCTGTTTTTTAAACATGCACTTCTTACGCCAGTTAAGTTCATTGAATTGAATTCTAAGAAGAAATTTTTGAACAGAGAGCTGCTATTAATAATATATGTAAATTAAGCCGACATATCATAATAATACTTTGTATGAGGTAATAATGCTGTGGTGCAATTGGTTGTCATGGTTGTCATGGGTTGAATCGAATGGGATTAAAAAGGGGAATTCAAATAGAGTCCTTTCTTTAATCGCACATGGAGAAATACGAAACTATACTTAAGTAATCATATTTCACCTTGGTTGGTTATTTTACATAATCTTATAGGATTTCGGTTGAACCCTTAGCCTTAAGAGCTAAGCTTAAGTTAAATGCTTATTCAAAAACTCGGAAAACTCAGTGCTATTAGTTTTAACGAATAATATTGATGATTACCAAGGCCAGATTGAATTATTACAGACACCTAAACAGCCGATTGTTGTTTTTGAAACGGTCCCTGACATTCAAAAGTGGCTAGAAGTGAATCATGAACCAGCGGGTTTAGTGATTGATTGTTCAAGTACTTTATTCGAAGCATTTCTCGTTAGATTCACTTTACAGCATACAGATACGCCTACACTATTACTTCAAAAACTGTCCTCAGAGAAGTTGCTGACAAAATTAACTGATTTTATTAACAATATAACGCTGAGAGAAAAACCGAAAGGGTATGCACGTATACTCTTTGTTGATGACTCAAAAACGGTTCAAGTGAGCTATCGCAAAGTATTAGAAGCGGATGGTTTTTTGGTTGATTTAGCAGACAATGCTGAGCAAGGGTATGAAATGGCGCTCGCTAAACATTATGATTTAGCGATCATAGATTATTTTATGCCTGGCGATAGTGGTGCTAAATTATGTCGAAAATTAGGCGCTAGGGATGAAACGTCGGAGTTAGTTCGAGCAATTCTCACGGCACAATATGATCAAAAAATTGTGGATGAGTGTCTTAAGTCGGGTGCTCGAGAGTGTATGTTTAAAAATGAGTCAACGGACTTGTTTCTTGCTCGAATTAGAGCGCTTTATCGATCAGTTCAACGAAAATTACAGGTGGACAAAGAAAGAACACGCTTGATTGGGCTCTTACATTCTGTGCCTGAAGGGGTGTTCGGGGTGACTCCAGAAGGCTATATCCAGTTTGTGAATCCTTCTACGATTAAGCTGTTGGGGCGCAGTGCTGTTGAACTATTAGGGCGCAGGCCTCATGAATGCGTTCATCCTGTTGATACGGGCGGTAAGCCCACAACAGAGGACTTATGCTTTTTGCAGCAAGCATATATGTTGGAGGATGAGCTACGTGAGTGGCGAACATTGTTTTCGCATGCTGATGGTTCATTATTTCCGGTCGAATGCAATGTGACACCACTTGGTGGTGATGGCACAAAAGAAGGTTCGGTTGTCGTATTTAGAGATATATCAGAACAGCAGCGTTTAGAAAAAAATTGGCAGTGGCAGCTTAACCACGATCACCTGACTGGTTTGCTTAATCGAAGCGCTTTTGAGGAGGTGATGGAACGAGAGTTAATTAACTTAAAGCGTCTCAAAGAACCATCCTTATTACTCTTTATAGATTTAGATAAGTTTAAGCTGGTTAATGATGAGCTTGGGCATGCAGCAGGAGACCAGCTCCTCGTGAACTTAGCTGAGCAGCTTAAAAGTAATGCCAGAACCACTGATCAGCTAACCAGGCTAGCCGGTGATGAATTTGCCGTATTATTAAGTGGTATCAAAACGGAACAAATAAGCGAGTTGGCTGAGAAATACCGGAAATTGTTTGAACAAACAACTCTAGACTGGGAAGGTAAACAATACCAAGTAACAGGCTCTATTGGTGCTACATTGCTTGATAAAGATTCAGGCTCATTAATTGAAATGCTGGCAGAAGCAGATGCGGCTTGCCAACAAGCTAAGCAAAAGGGGCGTAATCAATGGATCTTGTATGAGGAGGGAGCGCAACCTACGGTAGAGGGAAATTGGCATAAACGTTTAACGTCTGGCATTGAAGATAATCAGTTTGTTTTGTTACAGCAAACGATAGTGAATGCAAACGATGTTGATAGTGTCATTGGTAGTGAATGCTTTTCTCGACTAGAAGAAGGTGTCGCGTTAGTCACGCCTTCTTTATTTATGTCAAATGCTTTGCGTTGTGGTGTTACGCTTGAAATTGATCAGATCATGCTGCAGTTACTCATAGACCAATGTAAACAGAAATTACTTGATTTGAAGTCTTGGTTTTCACTTAACTTATCAATAGAAACAATCGGTAATGATTTATTTAGAAAATCTCTCGTTGAGAAATGGTGTGAGTCTGGGTTACCTACATCTAGCTTGATGATTGAAGTTAGTGAAACTGAATTGTTTAAGTTATCTAAATGGAAAAAATATTTATTGCAACTTAAGAAAGATGGGTTCCAGGTCGCACTGGACCATTTTGGTATGAATACAAACTCGATCCTAAATTTATCTCAAATTCCAGTGGACGTGATTAAGCTTGATACGACACTAACTCGCACATTGGCAACGGATCTTGCTCGGCGGAATTTAATTGATGCGATTGTAGCAACGGCTAAACAAAATGAAATTCATGTGGTGGCTTGTAATGTTGAAACCGCTTTAGAGCTGGACTTAGTTCAAGCTAGAGGCATTGATTATGTTCAAGGATTTTACATAGGAAAACCCTACCGGTTAGCGCTCTAATTTTAGAGCACAAGTCCTTAAATTATCTATTCTATTAACCTAATTATTAAATTTTAGGTATTGATGCAACCAATCGTCAAATAGTTAATACCAGCGGTCAAGGTGTTATTAACTAAGGGCTGTACAATTCTTGCCCAATAAAGTCAGCCTAGCTATCCATTAATGGCTGTAATAATTAGAACAATATTAAATAAACATTTTACAAAGGGTAAACGGATATGACCGACGCCAAGACGATGCCACTCGCGCTAGATCACGTATATAAATGGGAACAAGAAAAAGCTAATGATTTGTATTTAACACAGCCTTTAGGGAATGGTGAAGTTAAAGAATACACTTGGGCACAAGCGGTTAATGAAGCGCGTAAAATGGCAAGCTACATAAAGTCATTAGACTTGCCTGCTAAGAGTAATATCGCGTTATTGTCTAAAAATTGTGCACATTGGATTATTGCCGATTGGGCTATTTGGATGGCTGGACATGTCACTGTACCTTTATATCCGACTCTGAACGCTGATACAGTTGCTTATATTTTAGAGCATAGCGAAGCTAAATTATTATTTGTCGGTAAGTTGGATGACTGGGGTGAAATGAAAGATGGTATACCTGAAAGTTTGCCAGGTATCTCATTTGAACTAAGCCCTCAAGAAGCGAAACAAGCGTACCCTATGTGGGATATAGCGCTTAGTGGCGTATCACCTATGACAGAAAACACTACTCGGGAACCTGAAGAAACAGCCACGATTGTTTACACATCAGGCAGCACCGGTAGACCAAAAGGTGTGATGTTGTCATTTTATAGCATGGCTTTTGCTGCGCAGGGGGCAATTGAGTCTCTTAATGTTAATGACCAAGACCGAATGCTTTCATATTTACCTTTAGCGCATGTTATGGAGCGCTTTGTGGTAGAGATGGCTTCTATTTCGGTTGGCTTTAAGCTTTATTTTGCAGATAATCTTAAAACCTTTGTTGAAGATTTAGGCCGTGCAAATCCAACTTTATTTTTGGCTGTACCGCGTATTTGGACTATTTTCCAAACAGGTATTTTTGCGAAATTACCTAAGAAAAAATTAGATCGGCTAATGCGTATTCCACTACTCTCTGGCTACATGAAGAAGAGAATATTAAAGACACTTGGCCTGGCAAACGTTCGTTATGCAGCAAGTGGGTCGGCCCCCCTTAGTCAAGATACAATTGATTGGTATAGAAAGCTGGGCTTAGAACTGCTTGAAGGTTACGGTATGTCAGAAAATTTTGGCTATTCACATATGTCACAGCCGGGGCGTAGTTGTTTAGGTTACGTGGGTGAACCGCTTCCAGGTGTGGACTGCCGTATTAGTGAGCAAGGGGAGATTCAAATTAAGTCTCCAACCATGATGATAGGCTACTTCAAAGACGAAGCGAAAACGAAAGAAGAGTTTACAGAAGATGGTTATCTTAAAACAGGTGATCGTGGTGAAATTGACAATTTAAAGCGTCTGAAGATTACAGGACGAACAAAAGAAATTTTTAAAACGAGCAAAGGCAAATATGTTGCGCCAGCACCGATTGAAAATAAACTGATTAACCATGAAGATATTGAAATGGTTTGTGTGTCAGGCGCTGAGTATCCAGCGCCTCATGGCTTAGTTGTTTTATCTGAATCTGCGGTTAAAAAGTATCAGGATACGTCGCTTCGTCATGAGATTGAGACTAGTTTCCAAAGCTTGATTTCAAACGTTAATAATACTTTAGATCCACACGAACATATCAAATTTATTACAGTAGTAAATGAAAGTTGGACGATTGAAAATGGCTTTTTGACACCAACGATGAAAATGAAGCGTGATGTGATTGAAGGTGCGTATAAACAAAAGTTAGACGAATGGTATAGCGCTCGCTTATCCGTAATCTGGGCTTAGCCCTAGAGATTACTTTGAAATAGCGTTAGTTCTAAACTGGGCGGGAGATTCCCCCGTCCAGCGTTTAAATGCTCGGCTAAAAGCACTCAGCTCAGAAAATCCTAATAGATAGGCTACTTCGCTAATTGAAATATTATTTTCTTTTAAATGGCGTTTAGCTTCTGCTTGCCTTACTTCTTCAGCTAGCGACTGGAAAGAAACCCCTTCTTTTTTTAATTTACGATAAAGCGTATGACGGCTCATATTGAGTTTTTTCGCAGCTAGTTTAACGTCAAGTGCGTCATTATCTTCCAAATTGTGTTTAATAAATTTTCTTACCTGGTCTTGGGTATTGCCTTTAGTCGAGATTTTTTTAAGTAGTTTTTCAGCATAGTCTGTTAATACATTTAGCAAATGAGGGTTGCTAAGTTTGATTGTAGAGTCGAGGAGTTTTCGCTCGAAAACAATGGATGTTGTCTTCTGGTCAAATGATATCGGCGCTTTAAATGTTGATTCATAATCTTTGACATAACTTGGTGCAGAGTGTTCGAAAGTCATATATTTAGGAATAATTCTCTTTCTTAGCAAATATCGGCTGCGCGCAAGTGCGGAGGCTGTCATTCTTTCCATTTCTGATATTGAGTAGAACTCCGGTGATTCAAACCTGAATTCGAGTGTTGCTAGGTCACCTTCTTCCGTGAGGGTTAGAGAGGCTGCCTGATTAACAATACTAAAAAAGCGAACGTATTTTTGTAGTCCTTGCAAAATCGTTTTACATTGAAATGATGCTTGGGTGACAACACTAAAACGGCTAGGGTCTACTTTTTCACCGACGACTAAGCCTATTGCGGGATTTTCGGTATAGGCCTGTGCAATGTCCCAAAGTAATTTAAGTTTGGAAATACAAACGCGACCATCAGGGTTTTCAAGGTCTGCTAATGAGATGCCTGATTTGTTTTCTAGGAAAGACGGCTCAATACCAAGCTCGAGTAAAGTGTAGTACGTGTCGATAACAGTACTAACACTGATGGTAGGTAAACTCATTAATGGCTTCTCAGTATTAGCATGTAAATAAAAGTTCTTAGAATATTATCATTAGTAGGGTGTGAAATTGAATATTAGAAGTCCTTCCACACTAATCATCAGTTATTAAATCATATTATTAAAATAAATTATCGTTTTGTTTTTTAAAGTGTGGACTTAAGAACACTAAGTATTAATTTTATAATACTTTGCTTCTGTCGAATACAGAGCGCATGTAGAACCTAAAAATCAGTTGATAACATGGTGTTTACGCAATATTCGGTGATAAGGTCGTGCAGAAATATTATGGGAAGTTTATCAGGGAAAAGAATGAAGAAGGTTATTGCAGGGTTAATGGCATTGAGTTTGTTCTCATCAGTTTTGGTAGCAGAAACGAGTAGTAGCGCTCTTGAATCTGACTCGATTTCTAAAACTTACCTAGGTTTAGATATCTATCATGGCGAGTCAAATTTTGACTTTTCGAAAGGGAGTAGTTGGGCCAGTACTTATTCTGATTTTGATTCTGACTTGGATGACTTTCGATTAAAATTTGGTAAACGTTCGTCAGAGAATATTCGATATCAAGCTTTGTTGGGGCTTGTGTCACTCAGATCAACCTACATGTAGGTTGATCTGAGTTTAAATCAGTATCGTTATGTAAATACTTAATAGCGTAAAAATACGCGAAGTTAGCTAAACATTCCTGATAGAAATGCGATACCTATCGTAAATACACCAACACTTGCTGCTAAAGCCATGCCATAAAACCGGTTAGCTGACTGTTGGTGCTTTCTTATATAGCTATCGACAGCTTGTGCGGCAATGTCTTCGGCCGTTTCTCTTGCCATTTCATGCGCTTGTTGAATTGCTTCTCCTTGGAGTTTTTGCCAGGAGTCTGTGTCAACAGATTGAACAGAAGATATATGATCTTTAAGTTCTTCAATTAGGTTGGCATCTAACGCCGAATTTGATTTGTTTTCTAGAAGCTCTACTTTAAACTCATTTAATTGATTGCCTAAAAATAAGCTGACTTCTGCTGCTACTTCTTCTTTAATAGATTCAGTTTTTTTATTAATTTCTTCAACATAATCATCCATAATCGCTTTTAGGTGATTTTGCTGGTCTTGTTTGGAATCATTTAAAATTCGCTTTAGGTGGTCATACTGTTCATCAAACAAACTAGAAAGTAATTCATGTAGTCGATTGTTTACATTCGACTTAACAGCTGACCGAGCAATTTGTTCAATCATTTCTTCTGGCAATGGTGCTGCAGTAGTTGCTAGTTGGGCTGGTGCGTCTTTCAGTTCTTCAGGCAGGTCAGTCATCGCCATTTGGCCTAAATTTTCTTCTTCTTCAGCAGACAAAGAAATCGAGATGGCTGGCTGGGGTAATGCATTATTGATAACATCTTGGCCAAGTTGTTCGATGATCTCGGCAACAACTTTTGGTTCGGCAGGTTTTGTGAGTACGTTATAAATGCCATAAGTGCGTGCATCATCATTAAAGTCTTCAGACTTTTTTGAGGTACACATAATGACAGGAATTGCACTTGTCTCCGGATTGGTTTTAATGTGTTTTGTCGCTTCAACACCATTCATACCGGGCATTAAATGATCCATGAAAATAACATCAGGATTGTCATTGGTTTTTAAAAAATCCAACGCGTCTTCTGCTGATTCAACCATGTCGACTTTAAGGCTAATCTTCTCTAATAATTTACTTAATGCAAATCGCGCTACTTTTGAGTCATCAACCAGTAAAGCACTTTTAATCGTCATCACTTACCTCTTTAAAAT
>ENA-OSET01005212-OSET01005212.1-sediment-metagenome-genome-assembly--contig:-NODE-5212-length-11095-cov-2.896533_pt1 | contig 11095 bp, 8 predicted proteins | sample MGYA00237882_ERZ534229 | MGnify/ENA primary metagenome ERZ534229 (study PRJEB26408, sample SAMN06266212) | sediment metagenome | isolation source: Hudson Canyon methane seep mesocosm | place: USA:Hudson...
ACCAAATCCACCTGCAACTAAAATTCTGAATTTTTTAGCTAGTGTTTCACGGAATATTTTATCCTCTAATCCATCTAGATAATTTAATGCAATAACTACAGTTGAACGTGAATCTTCTTTTGCAAATGGTGTTAATCCAATTGCAGACAATCCTGAATACAATGCCTCAGAACAAATTCTATGACGTTGAATTCTTTGTTCTATTCCTTCTTCAAACATGATTCTCATTGCTTCTCTATATGCATAAAGAACAGGCAATGCAGGAGTGAATGGAGTATGTTTTGCTTCATCATAATATTTGAAATATCTTGGTAAATTGAAATATGTTGTATTTGGAGGATTTGCCTCCATGTATTTTCTAGTTCTTTGATTAACACAAATTGGTGAAATTCCTGGTGGACATGCAAATGTTTTTTGTGCACCAGTCATTGCAATATCAATTCCCCATTTGTCCATGTGAAGTTCTTCTCCACCTACAATAGAAACTCCATCTAAGACATAGTAAGAATCATTTCTTGAAGTTAGATCTTTAATTCTATCAAGATAATTAATCATAGTTCCAGTAGAAGTTTCATTCCAAACACAGTAGAATGCTTTTACATCTTTGTTATTATCAAATGCTTCTTTAATTTGATCATAAGTAGGATTAACACCTGGTTCAGTTTCTATTCTAATTGTTTGTCCCCCAGCCCATTCTATGGATTGTGCTAAACGAGTACTAAATTCGCCATTTACAGGTATGATTACCTTATCATCTTTTTTAATTAAATTTACAACAGAGCATTCTACAGCACCAGTACCAGATGCTGATAAACAAACAGCATCACCTTGAGTATCAAAAACTTTTTTTGTATTATTTACACATTCTTCATAAAGTTTTACAAAATCATCACTTCTATGATTAATTGATGGTTCAATCATTGCTCGAGTAACACGTTCAGGAACATTTGTAGGACCTGGTAACATTACTAAATATTCCAAAATATCTTCAAAATTAGTTGGGCTCAGGCTTATTTATAATTAAAGAATTTTTAGCCTATTTTGTGCATTCAAATTTTCTAAAATAAGTTTAGTACCAGAAGGAACAAGATCATCCCATTTTTGATCGCTTTTAATTAAATCTCTAATTCGAGTACCAGATAATTGATCTCTTTTCAAAAATGGAATAGTCATTACTTGAACTGATCTTTTTGAATATAGATGATCAGTTAATGGATCATTAGAAAAAACAATATCAAAATTTGGTACTATAGTATCAATTTTTTCAATCCATTTTACATGGTTATCTAAATCAGGAATAAAATAAATTGTAATTTTATTTTTAATTGAATCATCAATTGAAGATAGAATCATTTTCTTTCTTTCTTTTGTTATTCTCTTTTCATGTTGTTGTTTTTCTCAAAGCAACTGGCAACAGCGCGTGGAATATGAGATGAAAATTGATTTAGATGTAGATACTTTTGTTTTTGATGGTGATCAAGAGATTGTTTATACCAACAATTCTCCTGACACAATACACAAGGTTTATTATCATCTTTTTTTTAATGCTTTTAGGCCGGGCAGTCAAATGGATCTTCGTTCTTTAAATATTGCCGATCCTGACAGAAGGGTTAAAGACAGAATAAGCCTCTTAAATGAAAACGATTTTGGGAAAATGACCGTTTTAAGTCCTAGCCAAAATGGAGATTCTATTGACTTTGAAGAACAAGGCACTATTCTTTTGGCTAGATTGAAAAAGCCTTTATTGCCAGGTAAAAAAACTAAGTTACGCATGTCTTTTCAGGGTAAGGTTCCTAAACAAATTAGGCGCTCTGGGAAAAACAATAAAGACGGGGTGGCTTTGTCGATGACCCAGTGGTATCCTAAGCTTGCTGAATATGATTTTGAGGGCTGGCACCCCAATCCTTATATAGCAAGAGAATTTCATGGTGTTTGGGGGGATTATAATGTTTCTATAACAATTGACAAAAACTACATCATTGGAGGGACTGGCTATTTGCAAAATCCTCAAGAAATTGGACATGGTTATGAAGATAAATCCAAAAAACTAAAAAAATCTACTGGAGAAAAATTAAGCTGGCACTTTAAAGCACCAAACGTTCATGATTTTATGTGGGCTGCAGATCCTGAGTATACTCATGATATTTTAAAAACAGCCGATGGCATTGATTTGCATTTTTTCTACAAGCGTAATCTTGAAGAAAAGTATCTGAAAAATTGGAAAGACTTACAACCTAAAACAGCTCAATTAATGAGTTTTTTTAGTGAAAACATTGGGCAATATCCATACAAACAATATTCTGTAATCCAAGGAGGAGACGGAGGTATGGAGTATGCGATGTCAACTCTAATAACTGGTAAGAGAAGTTTTGGTAGTTTGTTGGGGGTAACCTCTCACGAGATGGCACATACCTGGTTTCAGTTTTTATTAGCGAGTAATGAAAGTAAGCATCCATGGATGGATGAAGGGTTTACATCTTATATTTCCAATATTGCGATGAATAAAATCTTAGACAGGAAAATAGAAAACCCTCATTTAGGTGCCTACAATAGGTACTATAAAATGATTTCTTACAGAAAAGAAGAATCGCTAACAACCCATGCAGACAGGTATCATTTAAACTCTTCTTATAGTACAGCGAGTTATAGTATGGGAAGTATGTTTTTATCTCAATTAGAGTATGTTATAGGAAAAGAGAATGTTGAGAAAGGACTTAAAAAATACTTTAATGATTTTAGTTTTAAACATCCAACACCAAATGATATTAAAAGATCTATGGAAAAAGTTTCTGGGATTCATTTAGACTGGTATTTAAATGAATGGACTCAAACCACGCATACAATTGATTATAGTGTTCGAGGTTTTAGGAACAAAACAATTATTTTACAAAGGCATGGTAAAATGCCTATGCCAATAGATGTAAGCGTAACTTATAAAGATGGTTCTTCAGAAGATTTTAATATTCCTTTACAAATGATGAGAGGCAATAAGCCCACAAGCGCTACAATTTTAAAAGATTGGTCTTGGGCTCACCCCATCTATAGATTTGAGGTTTTAAAAGAAATTAAATCAGTAGAAATAGACCCGTCTAAATTGATGGCAGACATTTATCCATCGGACAATAAGAAGTAAGAGAATACGATATCTTAAAAAAATAAAAGCGACGTTTTATGTTGCTTTTATTTTTTGTCTACCTGTTCTAACAGTGTATTAATCTTGTTATCTTTTGGAAGAAACCCTTTAAGCATTAAACCCACCCCAAAAACAATTAATAAGATACCCATAAATCGTTTTATTCTATAAACTACGGTTGAGGTCATTTTATTTTTTAATTGTTTTGCTAAAACTATTTTACCTAAATCAGTGATAAAATAACTGCAAATAATAATACTGAAGTAATAAAAAATATATGTTGGATTCATGTCTAGGGTTGGTCCTATTACCACAATTAAGCCTAGCCAGAATGCAAGTACACCTATATTAATAAAGTTTAAAAAAAAACCTTTAAAAATTAATTTAAAATAATTGTTGTTTACAGGTAGTTTTATAGACTCTTCAATTTCTTTTTTTTCAGATTTGTCTAAATAAGTGATAGCGCCATAAACAATTAGAATGAGGCCACCTATAAAAAATAAACGTGGATCATCTTTTATTCTTTCAAGTAAATGTCTACTTCCAAAATAAGCAATCACGATAAAGGTTACATCCCCTAAAATTACCCCTAAATTAAAAGCAATGGCAGCTCTAGCCCCTTTTACAATACTCGTTTGAATTAACATAAAAAAAACAGGGCCAATCATAAAAGAAAGAAAGAACCCAAAAAAAATTGCGTTTTTTATGTCATATATATCCATGTGTTAAAGATACATTTTTTAGACATCATCAAAATCAATGGAAATCTTTGATGAAGTAGGATGTGCTTGGCAGGTTAAAATAAATCCCTCGTTAACTTCATCATCAGTAAGAATACTATTTTTAACCATTACTGCAGTTCCTTGGGTTACTTTCCCTAAACAACTAGAACACACACCTCCCTGACAAGAATATGGTGCGTCAACATCATTTCTTAAAGCAGCGGCTAAAATATTGTCTTTTTGGTTCATAGTGAAAGAGAGCTCTTCATCATCTAGCAAAACAGTAACTTCTGTTTGACCATCCTTTAGTTCAGAACTGCTTTCTTCATTAATTGATGCTGTAAATAATTCAAATAAAATTTGAGATTCTTTGTAGTGGTTTTCTTTTAATGTGGTTGAAACAGTTTTAATCATTTCTTCTGGACCACACAAAAAAGCAGTCTTAAAAGACCAATTTTTGTAAATATTTTTAATAAAATAATTTGTATGACCCTTGTCAATTCTTCCAAATAATGACCCTTCTTCATTTTGTCTGCTAAAGACATAGTGCAAATTAAATCTGGTATCATAGCTTACAGAAAGAGCATCTAATTCTGCTTTAAACATGGTTTCATCAGAAGATTTATTACCATAGATTAAGGTAAAAGAAGAAGAGGGCTCTTGTTGCAAGACCGCTTTAATCATTGATAATACAGGGGTAATGCCACTACCAGCTGCAATGCCTAGGTAATTATTGCTTTTAGTAGGTTCTAACATAAATTTCCCCTCAGGCTCATGTACCTCTATTAGGTCACCTACTTTTAGTTGAGAAGTTGCATAGGTAGAAAAAAGACCATTCTCAACTGCTTTAATGGCTACTTTTAATTCACCACTTTCAGGAGCAGAACAAATAGAGTAGGCTCTACGTATTTCATTGCCGTTAACAGTTGCTTTTAGTGTAATATATTGTCCTGCTTTATAGGAGAAACTAGTTTTCAAACTTTCAGGAACATCAAAAACAATAGAAACCGCATTTGCGGTTTCTTGTATGTAGTTTTTAATAGATAATTTATGAAATGCACTCATGTATTTATACGATTTTATTTTCTACTAAATATTCTGCTATTTGTACAGCATTTGTTGCTGCACCTTTTCTTAAGTTGTCAGAAACGATCCACAAATTTAAGGAGTTTTCTTGAGATTCATCTCGTCTAATTCTACCAACAAAAACTTCGTCTTTTTGATGCGCAGTAATTGGCATAGGATATAGGTTGTTTTTGACATCATCTTGCACAACAACTCCAGGTGTTTCACTTAACAATTTACGCACGTCATTTATCTTAAAATCATTCATAAACTGTACGTTTACAGCTTCTGAATGCCCTCCTGCTGTTGGAATTCTTACTGCTGTTGCAGTTACAGAAAAAGTATTGTCACGTAAAATTTTCTTGGGCTCTTTTACCAATTTCATTTCTTCTTTGGTATAACCGTTTTCTAAAAAAACATCGCAATGAGGTAGTGCATTTCTTCCAATAGGATGAGGATACACCATTTCCCCTTTAATACCTGCTTCCTCATTTTCTAATTGTTGAACCGCTTTTACACCGGTTCCAGAAACAGATTGATAGGTAGAAATAACTACGCGCTTCATCTTATATTTTAAATGAAGTGGAGAGAGCGCCATTACCAATTGAATAGTAGAGCAATTAGGATTGGCAATAATTTTATCAGTAGCAGTGAGCACATCTCCATTAATTTCTGGCACAACTAATTTCTTTTCAGGATCCATTCTCCAAGCAGAAGAATTGTCTATTACCGTAGTTCCAACGGCGGCAAATTTTGGAGCCCATTCCAAAGATGTATCACCTCCAGCAGAAAATAAGGCCATGTCTGGTCTTGCATTTACAGCATCTTGTAAACTTACAATGGTGTATTTTTTGTTTTGATAAGAAATTTCTTTTCCCACAGATCTTTCAGATGCAACCGGAATTAATTCAGTGATGTTAAAATTTCGTTCTGCTAATACTTGAAGTATTACATTTCCTACCATTCCGGTAGCACCAACCAAAGCAATTTTCATAATATATTATTTTAATATTTCCTTAATAATTTGCTCACAAAACAGTATTCAAGTGACTGATTTTTAGGCATTAATTAATAAGCCACAAAGATGCTAAAAAATGTAAAAAAAACGTCTATAAATTGCCCTAAGAAATTGCTAAAAGTTAAAAATTTATCGAATACAAAGGAAATGTTGAAAATTTAACTTGGCTCAAAAAATAATAGTAATTTTGTGGCTACCTGTCTGTAGAAGACAAAAATAGATTGTTTAACGAATTTAGTATAGCATGCAACTGTACAATAAGTTAAGCGCTAAAGAACGCGCTGCATTAATAGATGAGGCTGGTAAAGACCGCATCACCATTTCATTCTATCAATATTACAAGATAGAAAATCCAGAATTGTTTAGAGATACGTTATTCCTAGAATGGAATTTATTAGATGTTTTAGGAAGAACCTATGTTTCTTATGAAGGTATTAATGCCCAATTATCTGTTCCTTCAGAAAATTTTTTAGCATTAAAAGGTCAATTAGATGCAATTTCCTTTTTAAAAGGAATTCGACTGAATGTAGCTATTGAGCATCATAACAAATCATTTCTAAAATTAAAAGTAAAAGTCAGAGACAAAATAGTTGCTGATGGCTTAGATGATAAAACGTTTGATGTAACAGCCAAAGGAGTGCATGTAAATGCCAAAGAATTTAATGATATGTTGGCAGATCCTAACACCATTTGTGTAGATATGCGAAACCATTACGAAAGCGAAATTGGTCACTTTGATGGCGCTATTACACCAGATGTAGATACGTTTCGTGATTCTTTAGACGTCATTGAAGAATCGTTAAAAGACACCAAAGAAGACAAAAATTTATTAATGTACTGTACTGGAGGAATTCGATGTGAAAAGGCTTCGGCCTATTATAAACACAAAGGGTTTCAACATGTTTTTCAATTAGAAGGCGGAATTATAGAATACACAAGACAGGTTACATCTGAAGGATTAGAAAACAAGTTTATTGGAAAAAATTTCGTGTTTGATCATCGAAGAGCAGAAAAAATTTCAGATGATGTGATTGCCAATTGTCATCAATGTGGCAACCCGTGTGACAATCATGTAAACTGTGCAAATGAAGCTTGTCATTTATTGTTTATTCAGTGTAATGACTGCTCAGAAAAGATGGAGACTACTTGCTCTACAGAATGTAAAGAGGTCATTCAATTGTCATATAAGGAGCAGAAAGAACTCAGAAAAGGAACTCATGCTAGCAATAAAATTTTTAAAAAAGGGAGATCAGAAAAACTGAAGTTTAAAAAGTAAAGAAGAACAAATAGCGCGTATAAATTCAGTTCAATTTTTTTATGCTTTTTACAATTTAATCATTGTGTAAGATTCCGTATATTTACTCGTTATATAATACTGCTAAAATTTTATACCAAGACAATTTATGAAGTATGTTAAGGTATGTTTTAGCAAGCTAATAGAATACTATTTAGCTAAAAATTAATAAGAACTCTAAGAAGCCCAGGCTTCTCAAAATATATTACTTTATGGCATGTGGAAGTTGTGGTACTGGAGAAGACGGTAAACCAAAAGGGTGTAAGAGCAATGGAAGTTGCACAACAGGAGGTTGTGAAAAATTATCTGTATTTGATTGGTTGTCTAACATGACATTACCAAGTAATGAAACTCCTTTCAATATTTACGAAGTTCGTTTTAAAAACGGACGAAAGCACTTTTTTAAAAATACAGAAAAATTAACCATCTCAATGGGAGATGTTGTTGCAGTTGAAGGATCTCCAGGGCACGATATTGGTATTGTTTCTTTAGGCGGAGAATTGGTGAAAGTACAAATGAAAAAAAGAAAAGTATCTTTTGACAGCGAAGAGGTAAAGAAAATCTATCGAAAAGCTTCTCAAAGAGATATTGAAGTTTGGGAAAAAGCTCGAAATCGAGAATTAGAAACTCAAAAAAGAGGCAGAGAAATTTTAGGAAGATTAGGGTTAAAAATGAAGCTTTCTGATGTAGAATATCAAGGAGATGGAAACAAAGCAACGTTTTATTACACAGCAGATACTCGAGTAGATTTTAGACAACTAATTAAAGATTTAGCAGGTGCTTTTTCAATTAGAGTAGAAATGAAACAGGTTGGCGCAAGACAAGAAGCCGCTCGTTTAGGAGGTATTGGCTCGTGTGGTAGAGAGCTATGCTGTTCTACGTGGCTTACAGATTTTAGAAAAGTAACAACAACCGCGGCTCGTTATCAGCAATTATCTTTAAATCCTTTAAAATTAGCGGGTCAATGTGGAAAATTAAAATGTTGTTTAAATTTTGAATTAGATACTTACTTAGATGCTTTAAATGATTTTCCAAAACAAGAAAAGATTTTAAAAACAGAAAAAGGAGATGCAGAGTTTGTAAAAATGGACATCTTTAAAAAAACACTTTGGTATACCTACAAAGAAAATAGATCTAAATGGTTTAAATTAAGCCTAGAACAAGTACTTGAAATAATAGAATTAAATAAAAATAATGAAGTTGCTATTCCGTTAGAAGAATATGAATCTGAAATAGAAGAGGTTCTAACAGTTGATTTTGAAAATGTTGTAGGTCAAGATAGCCTAACACGGTTTGATGTTCCTAAAAAGAGAAGAAGAAGAAATAGAAATAATAATAGAAAAAAAGTAGCTACAGGTGCTAAACCGGCCCATGCAAAGAGTCAACAAAAATCGAATAACCTTGGCCAGTCAAGTAGCAATAGTAGTAGTTCAAGCAATCAGAAAAGGAATAGTAGTCAGAATAAGCCACAAAACAAGAGAAGAAGAAAACCCAAGCCAAATGGTAATAGCAACCAACAACAGTAAGAGATTAATTCTTATTTTAGGGGTGTTTCTTGTGTTTATCTCTTGCGATTCTAATAGAGTTTTTGATGAATATAAATCACTTGAAAACAATAGTTGGCCCCAAGCTGAGTCAATAAAATTTCGGGCTGAAATTACAGATACAATCTCTAGAAATAACCTGTATGTTACTATTAGAAATAATAAATTGTACCCATACAGTAATTTATTCTTAATTACCAACGTTATTTTTCCGAATGGCAAGAAAATTGTAGATACTCTTCAATATGAAATGGCTGATAAAAATGGAAAATTTTTAGGAAATGGAATTTCAGAAATAAAGCACAGTAAGCTTATTTTAAAAGAAAATAGTATTTTTCCAATCTCAGGAACATACACTGTCTCAATTTGGCAAGCTATGAGAAATAATGGAAGTATTAATGGAATTAACCAATTACAAGGAATTACAGATGTTGGTCTTAGGATTGAAAAAGTAAATTAGAATGGCAAAAAAGGAACAAACAAATTTCAAAAAATATATCATACGATTTTGGATGGTCGTTTTAGGAGGTTTTATAGCTTTTTTACTGGTGTTTCTATTAGCATCTTGGGGTGTTTTTGGTGAGCTACCCACATTTGAAGAATTAGAAAACCCAGAAAAAAATTTAGCAACTGAAGTAATCTCTTCAGATGGAGTAACCTTAGGGAAATATGCATTTAAAAATAGGACTCCTGTTGGGTTTAAAGATCTTCCAGACAACCTTGTAAACGCACTAATTGCCACTGAAGACGAGCGTTTCTATGAACATTCTGGAATAGATTTTAGAGGATTGGCAAGAGCTATTGTAAAACTAGGAAAAGGCGGCGGAGCCAGTACAATTACCCAGCAATTAGCTAAAAACTTATTTAATAAAGGAGGGTCTAGCAGCACAGTAAAAAGATTAACGCAAAAAGTAAAAGAGTGGATAGTAGCTACCAAGTTAGAGCGGCAGTATACTAAAAATGAGATTGTAGCCATGTATTTAAACACGCAAGGCTTCCTCTTTAATGCTATTGGAATTAGATCTGCTTCAAGAATATATTTTGGTAAAGAGCCTAAAGATTTAGATATTCAAGAATCTGCTATTTTAGTTGCCATGTTAAAAAACCCACGGCAGTTTAATCCTAACAGAGAAATTTCAAAAGGGAAATCACTTATTAGAAGAAATGTAGTTTTTGCTCAAATGGCTAAAAATGAATTTATAACTCAACAAGAAAAAGATTCATTACAACAGTTACCATTAAAAATAAACTTCACTCCAGAAAGCCATAATGATGGATTGGCTACCTACTTTAGAGAATACTTAAGAGACTATCTTAAGAAATGGACTAAAAACAATCCAAAACCCAATGGCGAATTATACAATATTAATAGAGATGGGTTAAAAATCTATGTAACGCTAGATTCTAGAATGCAGCAATATGCGCAGGAAGCAGTGCAAGAACATATGTCTAATCTTCAGAGCTACTTTTTTAAAGAACAGAAAAATAATGAGTCAGCACCTTTTTATGATTTAGAAGAAGAACAAGTTACTTCTATTTACACAAGAGCTAGAAAAAGATCTGAGCGTTATAGAAAAATGAAAAAGAATGGCTATTCTGAAAAACAAATAGATTCTGCCTTTGATGCAAAAACAGACATGCGAGTTTTCTCATGGAATGCTCAAAGAGAAGTAGATACTATTCTGTCTCCAAATGATTCTATTCAGTATTATAAGACCATTTTAAGATCTGGTTTATTGTCTATAGAACCACAAACAGGTCACATTAAAGCCTGGGTTGGCGGTATTAACCATAAATATTTTAAATACGATCACGTAGAACAAGGAAAAAGACAAGTAGGCTCAACTTTTAAACCGTTTTTATATTCATTAGCCTTACAGGAAGGTTATTCTCCATGTTATGAAATTCCAAACGTTCCTGTTGTTTTTGACAAAGATAGATGGGGATTAGAAAAAGATTGGGCACCAAAAAATTCAGGAAATGAATTTGACGAACTATCACTTACTTTAAAATTTGGTTTAGCTAATTCAATCAACTCTGTTACAGCTTACATAATGAAACAATTTGGACCACAAGCAGTAGTTGATTTAGCAAAAAAAATAGGAATTAAATCAAAGATTTTAGCAGTACCATCCCTTTGTTTAGGGACATTTGATTTATCGGTTTATGAAATGGTAGGAGCGTATTCTACATTTGTAAATAAAGGAGTATGGACCGAGCCTATTTTTATAACTAAAATAGAAGATAAAAATGGAGTTATTTTAGAGAAATTTACACCTAAAACTCAAGAAGCTATGAGTAAAGAAACTGCAGATTTAA
>ENA-OSET01005213-OSET01005213.1-sediment-metagenome-genome-assembly--contig:-NODE-5213-length-11086-cov-3.389772_pt1 | contig 11086 bp, 11 predicted proteins | sample MGYA00237882_ERZ534229 | MGnify/ENA primary metagenome ERZ534229 (study PRJEB26408, sample SAMN06266212) | sediment metagenome | isolation source: Hudson Canyon methane seep mesocosm | place...
TAACCGTGGCTAAGGGGTTACGGATCTCATGAGTCAGGTGACTGGCAAATTCACCAAGGGCTGCTAGTTTTTCTTTTTGCATTAATATGCGTTGAGTTTCCATCAGCTCCTTGGTTCGTTCCTGGACCAAAGCTTCTAAATTCTCTGAGTGGGATTTAAGTTGTAAAAAAAGTTCATAGTTGTCGAGTGCAATGGCGATACGTTCAGCAAATAAGCTTGCGACTTGTTCGTCGCTATGGGTATATTCACGTTTAGATTTGTCGAAATAACATAAAGTACCAACGATTTCATCATTAGGCAGCTTTAAAGGGATGCCTAAATAAGAACAAAACCCCGCTGGTGGGTTACCGTATTGAGGTGTTGCTTTTGCATCAGCTACCCGAAGCACTTTGCCACTATCGACTACGAAGGTCGATAAGTGGCCATGAACATCGAGCGGTACACCGACTTTTGGACTGTGTGGAACGCGTGCAATTACATTTTTTTTACCATTTCGGTATAAGGTGACGGCCGCTGCGCCATCACCCAATACATCTAAAACAGCTTGGCAGATCTGTTTTAGATAATTATCTAATTCACCTGTTCGATAACTAAGTGCTGCTAATGATGCGATTGCTTTTTCTTGGTTGATACTTGATATCACATGATCAACGTTTTGATTTTTTGTCAGATCGTTTGGAGTCATTGGGTTTATTTTAGCCGCTTTAGCAAAAAAGAGTGTGTCGTGAGACAATTCATCTTTAAGATTATACTGCTTAACACTAAAAACACGAGTCTGAGTCATTACTTTGCACTAATTGTTAAAGGTGACTGTTGACGAAAGCGTTTTGCAATCCAAAAGTCGGCACTTACATAACGGCCCGCACCAATAAAACAAAGTGTGAGTAGCATAATGAAATAAGTAGCTGAAAATTCGATGCCATTGTTCAATATAGCAACCGTGCCATTTTCGGTTAACCAGTCATAATTACCATGCTGCTGAAGAATAGCTTTTACACGATCCAGTTTATCAATTGCATCAACCGTTCTTTCTGTTGCAAATATTCCCGAGCCTGTTGAAATCGCTAACCAACCATTTTGCCAGTGTACTGAAGCTGCAGCGACCACCATAGTGAACATCATAGGAATTGATACCCATCTAGTTGCCAGACCTAAGGCTAATAAAATTGCGCCGCCTAATTCTGCAGCAACAGCTAGTGCAGCCATTAACCAAGGAAGAGGAAGCCCTAGCCCCCAATCATCATTGCCAAACCAGTTTACCGTGTCATCAAAATGGCTTAGTTTTTGGGTACCTGCCATCCAAAAAATAGGTACCAAATATATCCGCAACAAAAGTGGCGCTAAGAAATCTAAATGTTTACTCTTATCAAAAATGTTTTGTAGTTGGTTTATAAACTTAATCATTTTTTATTCCTTTGGTTTAAATTGCTTTAGATGAGCAAGTAACAAAGATATTCAAAGCATTAAGCTGAGAAAGTAATTGTTTACCTTGTTGTATAAAAATATCATTCATTTTTAGGTTCATTTCTTCTGCTATTTCACTCAATAAACTCAAACCATTGCTTGATTCTGTGTCAGAAATCTTCTCGATCAAACGGTAGGCTAATGGCTGAACTTCAAAGAAACGAACTTCTTCTTCATCGTCTTGAAATAATAGTAAATAGGTCGCTTGTACCGGCGTATCAGTCGGTATATTTGTGGGACTTATTTTGTGTACAGGGTAAGCGTAAGCGAGTAGTTGTGTGGTTGACGCGATATGCAGCGGAGTTGTGAGCAAGGTGTCTTCAGGGATGCTGGTTCTTTCATGTGCTTCATCCATCATGTAGAGATCTAGCTCAACGCGTTCGTAGTGTGCTAATTCTAGTAAAAAATCATGTTCGTTTTTTGCAGGTGTTTTGTTGGCAATAAATGACACAAATTCTGCAGAAAGTTTAGTGAAGTACGGAGTTTGAGCTCGATAATCACGTAAAAATTCTCGCACGATAGCTTGCCAATCTTCAGTTGATAAAATGCTATGAATAACCGGAAAACCGCCGGCTAGCTGGCTTTTAATATTGTTGAACACTAAGTCGCTATAAATGCTAGCTCTACGTTTATCCAAACCATTTGGCGCTGGTGTATTCTCTGGGTCTCTTAAGTATTGTCCCATCGATGTTTGATGCAAACTTAGGGGAGTTTGGCTCATGCGACATACTTCCTGTTTTGAGTGATATGTTGTTTTTGATAGCTTTTGATAATTTCTAACTCATTGCTTAATTCAGAAAGAGCCGGTAAATTAAAATCTCTTTCTAATAGAGTGGGTAGGGCGCCAAACCGTTCATAAGCGGTATTTAAAAGTGACCATACTGGATCGATTACATCGGCTCCATGGGTATCAATAATGACACCATCTGTTTCTTGGTAATGGCCTGCAACATGAAAGTAAGATACATGTTTTGCTTCTAGTTGCGCTAAAAATTGTAATGGATCGTAGTTGTGATTTTGGCTGTTCACATAAACGTTATTAACATCCAGTAATAAATCGCAATCTGCTTCTTTCACGACGGCATTGATGAATTCCACTTCACTCATACTTTGCTCAGGAACTAGGTAATACGAAATGTTTTCGATCGCGATGCGTCGCTCAAGAATTTCCTGTACTTGCCTTATTCTTGATGACACATGCTTAACCGCTTCTTCAGTAAAGGGTAGAGGTAACAAATCATACAGTTGGCCATCATCAGCTGAGTAGCTTAAGTGTTCACTGTAAATAGGCATGTTATGTTCGTTCAAAAAATGCTTAATATCAGAAATGAGTTGCGTATTAAGTGGTGCTGTACCACCTACAGATAGTGATAGTCCGTGTGCAATCACCGTCGTCTGCTCGCTAATTTCACGTAATTGACGGCCTAAGCGACCACCTACACCAATCCAGTTTTCGGGTGCAACTTCAAAAAAATCTAGCGCGTCTGGGGCCAATGCCTTCATTTCATTACCGGTAACTTCCGGTAATAGTGACCGACGTAAACCTAAACCAGCACCTTGAATTTTTTGTTGAAGACTCATAATTGCACCTGAAAATTAGAACTATTTGTTAGTTTGGATAACTAAAAAGTCGAGTGGTGAATAACACCACTCTCTTTTGTGTCATTTAAAGTAGTAACAGCTTATGCTTTACCGCCACACTTTCCTTCGCCACAAGAACCTTCAGTTGTTTTGTTCATTTCTTTTTTGTCGCCGCCACATTTTCCTTCGCCACATGAACCTTCAGTTGTTTTGTTCATTTCTTTTTTGTCGCCACCACACTTGCCTTCACCACATGAACCTTCAGCTGTTTTGTTCATTTCTTTTTTGTCGCCGCCACACTTGCCTTCACCACATGAACCTTCTGACTTCTTTTCTTTTAATGCTGCATTAGCACCACATTTTCCTTCGCCACAAGAACCTTCAGCCAGAACCATATAACCACTTGATAATTCAGTTGCGCCAAATGGGTTGCTGTCTGCTTGAACTGCGCTTGAAAATGCTAAACCAGAAACAACCAAAGAACCGATTGCTGAAGTAAGTGTGTTTTTTAGGTTAGCGTTTGCGATGTTTAAGTTTTTCATATTCATTCTCTCTGTCATTAAAGTCATATATAAAGTTTGTAGCAAACAAGATTTTGATTAAGTCGAGTAAGCTTTTTGATAAATTCACTTTGACTATAGCGAAGAGTGTGCCAACTTTTTAAGTGGCTGATTTTCATGGTAATAATAAATATTTGTGATTTTTAAAGTAATGTATCGTTACCTTTGTTATAGATTCAAATGTAACGTTTTATTGCATTTATTAATTCTGGGAGTATGGAGTGTAATGTTTTGGTTATTCTTAATTATTTATAAGCTGTAATTGTTCTTAATGACTATTTCAGCATTCATGTGAATAGGATTTCTATTACTTCTAATAATCTTAATCAGTTCTTATTAATTTTGTTTAAATATTAATAAGAACTTCATTAACGCTTTATATTTTTTCAGCAAAATTTATCCCGTCAAACACTTTATCGTAATCAAAATTTAAATGATGGGAATTATAAATGAAGCTAATAAATTTACCGATCGCACTAACTTCAATTGCGTTTGCAGTACAAAGCGCTCACGCAAGTTTACCAGTAGAATTCTATGGAAAAGCCAATCTTTCTATTAATCAAATAGAGCAGGAGTCGAAATCGCCACAAGTAGATGAATGGCAATTAAATAGTAATGCCTCACGTGTAGGTATTAAAGGGACTCAAATATTAGATACTGATTCAGCAGATAAGTTGGAAGCAATTTATAAAATGGAATTCGAAGTCGCCATTGATGATGGGGATAACAAGGGTGAAACATTCAAACAGCGCAATATTTATGCTGGCATAAAAGGAAAGTACGGCACACTCATTGGTGGCAAATTTGATACGCCAGTTAAGAAAGCCCAAGGAAAAGTGGATAGATTTAGCGATTTACCCCTCGGCGACATTAAAAATATTATGGAAGGGGAGGATAGGGTTTCTAACAGCATTATGTATACATCACCAGCATTTAAAGGGTTTTCAGGATCATTCGCTGCGGTACCTGCTGAAGACTCTCAATCTGAAGGAGGGGATGACGGTTTGTTAGACGGCACTTCAATCTCGATTAATTTCAAAAACGATTTTGTGACAGCCGCTATTGCACACAATGGCGATATTGATGGCCAGGATACAACACGATTAGTTGCAGATTTTAATATATCCAACACAAAACTGGGCATTATGGTTCAGACCGCAGAGGACGCTGATAACTCTTCAATAGATGAGGACTCATGGCTTATAAGTGGGCAACAAAAAATTGGTACTTATATCTTAAAAGCACAATACGGCATGACTGACTATAGTAATGACAATGAAGATACCATGCTGGTGATAGGTGTCGATAAAAAAATGAGTAAGAGTTCGAAAATTTTTACTTACTATGCATCGGTGAGAGCAGATGAAATTACTACTATTGCAGACGATCAAACTTTCGGTTTAGGTTACGAAATCAAGTTTTAAAGTGGCTTTAAATTTTCAACAAGTACCTCAGAGGGTGGTGCCATATTGCCACCTAATCTTAATTTTTATAATTTCTTTATTTTATCTTAACAAAGCCCGTGTAAATTGCTGGGCATAAGATTATATGAAAACTTAATAGGATGTTCTCATGAATAAAATTAAATTACTCGCCTCATTAACGATTTTAATGGCTGCAACACAATTCGCTTCAGCTGCAAGGAGTAATATCAATATTGTTGGATCCTCAACAGTATATCCATTTTCAACAGTTGTAGCTGAACGTTTTGGGCGTTCTACAGATTTTAAAACACCTAAAGTTGAATCGACAGGTTCTGGTGGCGGTATGAAACTTTTCTGTCAAGGGGTGGGTATACAGCACCCTGATATCACGAACGCCTCTAGACGAATTAAAAAGTCTGAATTTGAATTATGTAAGAAGAATGGTGTAAATGGCATTGTTGAAGTTCTAATTGGCTATGACGGTATAGTCATTGCCAATTCAAGAAAAACTAAAAGAATGAATATAACCCGTAAAGATATATTTTTAGCTTTGGCAGCCCAGGTGCCAAATACTGACGGAACAGAAACCTTAATTCCTAACCCTTATCGTACTTGGAAGGATGTCAATGCAAGCCTTCCCAATACGCCTATTGAAGTATTAGGACCACCGCCCACATCAGGAACTCGAGATGCTTTTGCAGAGCTTGCACTTGAAGGCGGTTGCAAAAAGTTTTCATGGATAAAAGCTATGAAAAAACAAAACAAAAAAGCGTATAAATCACTTTGCCATACTGTTCGTGAAGATGGTCCTTATATTGAAGCCGGTGAAAATGACAACCTCATTGTACAAAAACTAAACGCTAACAGAAATGCTTTGGGAATATTCGGATTTAGTTTCCTAGATCAGAATATTGATCAAGTACAGGCTTCTATTGTAGATGGAAAAGAACCTACATTTGAAACCATTGCTGATGGTTCTTACCCTGTTTCACGACCGCTATATTTCTATGTGAAGAAAGCACATGTAGGTGTAGTTCCTGGAATTTCAGAATATTTAGCTGAATTTACACGTGAAGCAACATGGGGTGATGAAGGTTACTTAACTGAAAAAGGAATGATTCCTTTAAATGAAGCTAAGCGAACCAAAATCGCGAGTGATGTTAAGAACCTTCGAAATTTAGCATTATAAGAGTCGTCATTTCTTGTAATGATGATATTCAACTAAGGGGTAAGCCTGTATCGACTTAGTCATACAGGCTTCAAACTTAGTTTTTATTCGTTCAAGTATTTTTTAGAGTTTTGTTAGGAGTGTAGATGACTACATCAATTTTACTGGCCTTTATAACTGCATTCGCTGTAATAGCATTCTTTAGTGGTCGACGTCGGTCAGTAGCAAAAGCAAACCAAGTTGGTGGTACACAACAGCTTAATTCATTGCCATTTTATCATGGCATGTTGGCTGTTTTTTGGTGTGTAATCCCATGTCTTATATTCGTGGTGAGCTGGGTGATTTTCGATGAATATATAATTGAAAACTTAGTCATAACGCAGTTACCTGAAGCCCAAAAGAATCTGTCACCGGGTGAAATTACACTTTTAGTCAATGTGGTTAATAATATTGTTGCAGGACTCAGTGATACGCAGGGGCAGGCGCTTTACTTGATTGAATCTGCTCATTATCTGACGAGTTTACGCGCAAATAGCCAAATGGCATTAACAGTTATTGCTTTGAGTCTGGCAGTTTGTGGCATCTGTATCGCTTGGGTCAAAATAAAGCCTGAGTTGCGAGCACGGAACCATGTAGAAACTATTTTTAAATTATTATTGTTAATATGTTCATGCATTGCCATTTTAACAACAGTCGGGATTGTGGTATCCGTAATATTTGAGTCTGTTCAGTTCTTTAAACAAGTACCTGTTACAGAGTTTTTATTTGGTCTTCATTGGAGTCCTCAAGTTGCTATTCGTGCAGACCAAGTAGGCGGGTCAGGCTCTTTTGGAGCGGTACCATTATTTGTTGGAACATTGTTAATCTCAGCCATTGCAATGATTGTGGCAGTGCCTGCAGGGTTGATGTCAGCTATTTACCTTTCAGAATATGCGAGTAAACGTGCTAGAGGGATTATTAAGCCTTTATTGGAGGTTTTAGCTGGAATTCCAACGGTTGTGTATGGCTTTTTTGCGGCGTTAACCATAGCTCCTTTTATACGTGATGCAGGTGGCTGGTTAGGTGACACTTACCTATTTGAATTAATGGGTTTTTCTCTACAAGTATCATCTGAAAGCGCGCTAGCTGCTGGGTTAGTCATGGGAGTAATGATCATTCCATTTATTTCTTCATTGTCTGACGATGTAATTAATGCAGTCCCACAATCACTTCGGGATGCAGCTTTAGGTTTAGGTTCAACGCATTCAGAAACAATAAAAAAAGTTGTATTGCCTGCTGCGCTACCAGGAATAGTGGGCGGTGTTTTATTAGCCGCTTCACGTGCGATTGGCGAAACGATGATTGTGGTTATGGCGGCAGGATTAGCTGCTAATCTCACTGCAAACCCTTTGTCTTCTGTCACGACTGTAACGGTGCAAATAGTCACTTTGCTAGTGGGAGATCAAGAGTTTGATAGCGCTAAAACCTTATCGGCTTTCGCTTTAGGTTTAATGTTATTTATCGTGACTTTGGCCTTAAATATTTACGCATTAAGTGTTGTTAAAAAATATCGAGAACAGTATGAATAATTTAAAAGTAAACGATGAAGGTTTTGAACAAAGAGAACCTACTGTAAGCAAAAAGACAACTTTAGATTTAGTAAACAAAACACTGGCTAAACGTTATCGTGCTGAGAAAAGATTTAAGCTTTATGGCATTGTCTCAGTTTGTTTTGCCTTATTGTGTTTAGTTGTACTTTTTACAGATATTGTAGGTAAAGGTCATAGTGCTTTTTTTCAAACCTATATAAAGCTGGATGTTAATCTCGATCAAGTTGTGCTTGGCATTAGTGATATCAATGACCCTGACGAAATAAAATATGCTAACTATCAAAAAGCTTTGAGGGAATCTTTAAAGCTTATATTTACTGATGTTAAAGGTCGATCAGATAAACGTAAATTGAATGCTTTAATTAGTACCGGAGCAAGTTATCAACTGGCCGACAAAGTTAAAGAAAATCCTGCCTTGATTGGTCAAAGCATAGTATTAGATGTGCTGGCTGATGATGACGTCGATACATGGTTGAAAAGTAGGTCTAGTGGCGCGGAGGGTGCTTTTACCGGACGTTTAACAACTAAACAACTTGCATGGCTAACGACATTAATTGATGCCGATCGTTTAGAGCAAAAGTTCAATACTGTCTTTTTTACAAATGGAGACTCACGTGAACCTGAATTAGCCGGCGTTCGTAGCGCAATCACGGGTTCATTATTTACCTTGTTTGTTACACTTTTATTGTCTTTTACCATAGGGATTTCATCGGCAATTTATCTGGAAGAATATGCACCTAAGAATTGGATTACCGACTTTATAGAAGTCAATATTAATAATTTGGCTGCCGTGCCATCCATCATCTTCGGCTTATTAGGTCTTGCTATCTTTATTGGCCTTTTTGGGATGACTCGTTCGATTCCATTATTGGGCGGTATCGTACTTTCACTCATGACATTACCTACGATTATTATTTCTAGCCGAGCAGCGATAAAATCAGTACCAAACTCAATTCGTGAAGCTGCTTATGGAATGGGAGCTTCAAAAATGCAGGTAATCTTGCATCACGTTTTGCCTCTCGCGTTACCTGGAATGTTGACCGGAACCATAATTGGTATGGCTCAGGCTTTAGGTGAAACCGCTCCGTTGTTGATGATTGGTATGGTTGCTTTTGTCGTTGATATACCTGGTGCACTGACTGATCCATCAACAGCTTTACCGGTACAAATATTTCTTTGGGCTGACAGTCCAGAGCGAGCATTCATTGAACGAACGTCAGCAGCCATAATGGTGCTGCTCGCTTTTTTGATCACCATGAATACATTAGCCGTATGGTTACGCAAGCGCCTTGAACGTCGCTGGTAACACAACAAATTCATGATTAATTTAGGTAATTATTTTGAACAATTTACATACTAAAATTGAGCAAACAATTGGGCAGCCTTTTGTTGAAAACCCAATGATGTCTATGCGCAATGTCGACGTTTTCTATGGCGATAAGCAAGCGATATTTGATGTCAGTATAGATATTGCTAAGAATGAAGTTTTGGCAATGATCGGTCCTTCTGGCTGCGGTAAATCCACATTCTTACGCTGTCTAAACCGGATGAACGATACAATAGATATTTGTAAAGTCACAGGATCTTTTGATCTCGAAGGTAAGGATATTTACCATCCTAAGCAAGATATTGTCCCACTAAGGGCTCGTGTTGGTATTGTTTTTCAAAAACCAAATCCTTTTCCAAAATCTATTTACGATAATGTCGCTTATGGTCCAAAAATACATGGTTTAACAGAAAGTCGTTCTGAGCTAGATGGCATTGTTGAAGATAGCCTGCGTAAAGCTGGATTATGGGATGAGGTGAAGGATCGTCTTGATCACCAAGGTACTGGCCTGTCTGGTGGTCAGCAACAACGTCTTTGTATTGCTCGTACTATTGCAATTAGTCCAGAAGTTATCTTAATGGATGAACCTTGCTCAGCGTTAGACCCGATTGCGACCTCTAAAGTCGAGGAACTCATTACAGAGTTGAAAGAGAATTTTACAATCGCAATCGTTACTCATTCGATGCAACAAGCCGCTAGAGTCTCTGATCGAACGGCTTATTTCCACCTTGGTAACTTGGTAGAAGTGAATAATACACAGCACTTATTTACAAATCCTGACCATAAACTAACTGAAGCTTATATTACAGGAAGGTTTGGTTAAATTTGTGTACTCTGACAAATAACCAAGCGGTAATAAATTATAAGAAGGAGCATTAAAAACATGTCTAATCACCTACAACGTGATCTTCTATCGCTGAAGAAACAAATTCTGCAACTTGGAAATATGGTTGAAATCTCAATCAATAAAGCCATCGCATCATTAATTGAACGCGATCAAATGTTGGCGGAAGAAGTTTTTGTTGATGAAATAAAAATTGATGACAAAGAAGTGTTTATTGAGAATGAATGTTTAAAAATTCTTGCCTTACATCAACCTGTCGCGGTTGATCTCCGCTTTCTCGTCGTGGTACTTAAAGTAAATAATGACCTTGAACGTATGGGAGATTTTGCCGTGAACGTTGCAAAGCGTTCCATTGAACTAGAAAAGCAAGACCCAATTCCATACCCTAAGGGCTTTACAACGATCATTCCGTCAACAATAAGAACAATGGTACACAATAGTCTAACCGCATTGGTAGAAATGGATGTTGAGATGGCGCGTGAAGTGATAAACATGGATAACTTAGTAGATGACGTAAATCGACAAATGTACGTGGAATTGCAGGCATTGATGGAACAGGATTCTTCAATGGTCGAACGGGCAGTAGCGTTGTTGTCGTGCTCTAGATATCTAGAACGTATTGCAGATTTAACCACAAACATTGCTGAGGAAGTTATTTTTATGGTGAATGGTGAAGTTGTGCGTCATCAATCTACAGGGCTTTGAAACGCTAAAGTTCTTAAGAAATATTATAAAACGCGCAATTAACCTGTCATTTTTAAAAAATGACAGGTTAATGTAATCATAACTAGCGTTCTAAAAGTTTAAATTTATCTGCAACGCCATCCCATTCTTTAGCGTCTGCTGGCGGGTCTTTCTGCTCAGTAATACAAGGCCATACCTGACAAAGCTCAGCATTTGTCTCAATATGTTTTACTTGGTCTGCAGGTAACTCGTCTTCTGAGAAAATTGCGTCTGCAGGACATTCTGGTTCACAAAGTGCGCAATCAATACACTCATCAGGGTCAATTACCAAGAAATTAGGCCCTTCATAAAAACAATCAACAGGACATACTTCTACACAGTCAGTGTATTTACATTTAATGCAGTTATCGGTAACAACGAAAGTCATAGTGCGTTTCCAGCGTTA
>ENA-OSET01005214-OSET01005214.1-sediment-metagenome-genome-assembly--contig:-NODE-5214-length-11083-cov-3.257678_pt1 | contig 11083 bp, 13 predicted proteins | sample MGYA00237882_ERZ534229 | MGnify/ENA primary metagenome ERZ534229 (study PRJEB26408, sample SAMN06266212) | sediment metagenome | isolation source: Hudson Canyon methane seep mesocosm | place...
CAATATATCACTCGCTATTACTCGACCAGAATCACCAACCAGCTTGGCAGCAACCTGAGACCACCCCCCCGGCGCCGACCCTAGATCAATCACCGTCATTCCTGGTTTAAATAGACGGTCTTTTTTCTGAATTTCGAGCAATTTATAGCTTGCACGAGATCGATAACCATCTATTTGAGACTGCTTTACATACGGGTCATCAAAATGCTCTTTTAACCAACGAGCACTCGTTTTAGAGCGTGCCATAAAAAAACCTTAACTTGTTTAGGTGCATTCGCTTTCGATATGCACGAGTTTACAATAATCCGTACTAATTAACTTGTGATTAAATCCACCAGAAGCAGTTTATGTAAAATACTCTTCTTGCTTAGGCTAAAAGCCAATCATTACTATTTATTACCAAGATCTTAAAATACTGCTAGAATGCACAGCTATTATTTAAGCTCTTCAAAACAGGCAATAACTAAATGGCATTAAGTTCAGCAGACAAAAAACAATATCGAGCAATCGCACATAACCTTAACCCCGTGATTATAGTCGGAGATAATGGCTTAAGCGAAGGCTTGATGGATGAACTTAACCGTGCCCTAAATGACCATGAGCTCATTAAAGTCAAAGTAGCTATTGGCGATAGAGATGACCGTAAAAAGATAATAGACGACTTTGTTTATCGAACCGGCGCAGAGCTCGTGCAAACCATTGGAAAAGTAGCCATATTACTTAAAAAGAACCCTAAACCACACCCAAAACTGTCAAACCTATTACGCACCTGAAATAATACCATACCATTACTATTCATTTTTCTTGTTATTGAAACAAGAAAAATGAATCGTCGCTCCAAAGCCCATATTTTTCTTCCGCACTATCTGACACTTCATCCAGCACCAGCAGCTCCACTAACTGGTAATATACTTGCCGACTAATCAAGCCGTTTAACGCATGCCGGACCAAGATATAAGGCGAAGGCTCATCCGACTCGTTATACGATATCATTAAAGGATGTAAATCCGAGAGCGTAAAACAGTCTCCCTGCATCGTAGAAAAATGTAATTTTTGCTGACGCCCCTCCCCTTCAACATCCAGCATATTGATTAAAAATGGCGCATCCTCTACCTGAATTTTCATTTTTTCAGCAGGTGATACCAAATAATACTCATCACCATCCTTTCTCAAAATCTTGGACAATAAACGGACAACCGACAACCTTTCCATCGGCTCACCTTGGTACAACCACGCCCCTTTTCGTGTAATCAGAATATCTATATCGCCCTCTCTTTTAGGGTGCCATGCCTCCACAGGAGGCAAACCACCGCCCTCCCCGACTAATTCTCGAATGTCCTCAGCAAAATCAGGTAAACGCTGCTTCTGTAACTCCTTATTATCTGTACTCAAACCTATAAACCCCTCTGCCATTCTTGCCTGAGAATCATTTCATCAGGGCGATCAATTGCCATAGATAGCTGAGCTAGCAACTTACCTTTATCCTTGCCCAGCTCCCCTTTCAAGGGTAGATAATTTGAAGCATGATCACTGCGAAATACACTTGAATCTAATTCCAGTGCAGCGATAAATTGACGCAGCTCATTAAATAGACCTGCTTGATCAAGAGGTTCAAAATCTGGATAACCCGACTTAAACCGCTCTTCGCCCACAGGAAAACTAACCACTAAAGTAGAAACAAAGTCCGGCTGACACTCATTGACCGCACGCGCGGAATTCACAGCATGCTGCTCAGAATATTTTTTACCGCCAAGCCCATTTAAAACCATAACCGAAGCACTTAAACCAGCAGACTTAATCTTTTTCAACGCGCCCACTGTCGACTGATAGGTTTCACCTTTATTCACCAGCGCTAAAACCTCATCATCTCCCGACTCTAAACCAACGTATAAAATCCCCAAGCCATTTTCTTTAAGAGTTTTTAAATCCTCAATAGATTTTTTTGCAATATTTCGAGGCAAGCAATAAGTTGAAACCCTCTCTAACGCTGGAAAGTACTCTTTCAACCAGCTTAAAATTTTTAATAAGCGCTTTACTGGCAACACCATCGCATCGCCATCGGCCAAAAAAACCCTTCTGGTTTCGGGCATCGCCTTGGCCGCACGCCTTATATCTTCAAGAACATCATCGTCCTTACGCGCTTTAAATTTTTTTTGCTCTTGTGTATACATTTCACAAAACGTACATTTATTCCATGAGCAGCCATTAGTCACAGGCAAAATCAAAGACTTGCCTTCACTCGGGGGTCTAAAAACCGGCTCTATATAAGAGATGGGAAAGCTATACATAGATATTAATCACCGTTACGAAATACATCATCATTACAATATTATAAAATTATGGGCTAAACATGCACAACTTTAATGAACATTTCCCTTTAGAACAAGACATTCAATACCTCAACCACGCTGCAGTTAGCCCCTGGCCAAAGTGCACTGCCGAGGCCGTTACAAACTTTGCCAAGGAGAATTTAACGAAAGGTGCCAGCCAATACCTAAGCTGGCTAGACGTCGAGACATCTTTAAGAAATAGATTAGCCCAGTTATTAAACATTAATTCAGGTAACGAGATAGCACTGGCAAAAAGTACATCTGAGGCACTTTCAATCATTGCCTATGGGATTACCTGGAACCAAGGAGATGAAGTCGTTATTTCAGATCAGGAGTTCCCATCTAACAGGATTGTATGGGAATCCCTCCAACACCAAGGGGTAAAAGTGATAACCGCCAACATAAGCTCTGAACACTCCGTCAGGTCCATTGAAAAATGCATTTCCCCTAGAACAAAGCTAATCTCAATCAGCTCAGTACAATATGCCACAGGAAAAGTTATTAATCTGAAAGAGCTCAGTCAAGTATGTCAAAAGCACGGAACACTACTGTGTGTTGATGCAATCCAAAGCTTGGGCGCCTTACCCTTTGATCAGGCTTCAATAAACGCCGACTTTATCGTAGCTGATGGACATAAGTGGATGATGTCAGCAGAAGGACTCGCGTTAATGTACATAAAACACGAGCACCAGGACAAACTCAAATTAAATCAATTTGGCTGGCGGATGATTAAGAACAAAGGAAAATATGATGAACTTAACTGGCAGCCAGCAGATGACGCCACCCGATTTGAGTGCGGAAGCCCTAACATGCTGGGCATTCACGCATTAAATGCTAGCATCGGCTTCATTCTTGAAATTGGCATGACAACCATTCATCAAGAACTAATCAAGCGCGTAAATTATCTTATTCAACAACTGCAAACCATAAATGGCATGGAGTTCATTTCAGATATTCAGGAGGAAAATTTAAGTGGCATCGTCTGCTTTAAAGTCCCTACGTCTAATCTGGAAGGGCTATATCAGAATCTAATGAAACAAGGTGTAATTTGCGCATACCGAGGAGGCGGAATCAGATTCTCTCCTCACTTTTACACCCCTTTTAGCACCATTGATACGGCTATTATCACACTCAAGAAGCTCATTTGAGAAACTGCTCTCACCAATAAATTAAGGCATAAAGTCACTTATTTTATGCCCCAATCCTGAGCCTATAGTTTCGCATTCAATGACCACTATCTCACTCGTGCAATAAGGGTGAGCGTGATACGTATCACCATCGCATAACAAACTCACCAGTTCCCCAACCAAGGGTTGGTGCGAAACAATCAATATGCAATCATCCTGCTTCAAGCAACCAAGCAACTGGATTATTTTTTTTGGCTCACCATCCGGAGATAACTTGTGCTTTTCCTCTACTTTCAGCCCAAGCCCTTGAGAATATATAGCGGCCGTTTCTCTCGCCCGAAGTAGATCACTAGACCAAATAAGATTAATCTCTTTTAGCTGCTGAAAATGACGATCCATAAGAGATTTTGTCACCTCCAATCCGTTTGGCGTTAAAGGGCGCTCCCTATCTGTTTTAGCATTAAATGAAGCTTCTCCATGCCTCGCTATATATAATTTCATCTTAAGCTTTCGTCCGCTTCGTTTACCAAATCTGGATCAGGCCAGTCAGCAAAAGGAAAAGGCTTTTCTTCAGATGCATATGCCAAGTATTCAGTTATTTGCCTCACATACAACCCCAGACTAATTCCCATCCGCATTAATGCCTGACTAGGTCCATTAGAAAATATATTCAGCAGTGTTTGTATTAGAGTAATGACTAAAAGCACGACATCGGTAATACCATAAATACAATAGAATAAAAATAGATACGCAATCTTTAGCACGCTACATAACTCCTTCTAGCTGTGTGCAGTCAACCATAGCGCCAGCAATAATCTCGACAATATAGTCACACATTAGTTTTGGGCAAGGTAAATTCAACATCCTTATTTTGCTCTCCTGACATCAGCTGCTCTATTATCTCGGATAAGGTAAAACCTTCATAAATTATCTTATACAAACCTTGAACAAGAGGCATATAAATATCATTCTCATCTGCAAAGCGCTTTACCTGAACGAGCGTATTGATCCCTTCAGCCACTTCGCCCAATTCATTTATAGCCTCTTCAAGACTTTTACCTGACCCGAAAGCATGACCAACACGGTAATTTCTACTAAGTGGAGAGTTGCATGTCGCAATGAGGTCTCCTACCCCTGAGAGACCTAAAAATGTCAGGGGGTTAGCCCCTTGAGATTGAGCAAAACGCCCCATTTCAGCCAAACTACGCGTTAATAACAGAGCAACTGTATTTTCCCCTAAGTTCTTAGCCGCAACAATCCCAGCCATGATCGCGTAAATATTCTTAAGCGTACCACCCAATTCTACTCCACAAACGTCATCACTTGCATAGACTCTAAAATATTCACACCCCAAGGTATCCTGAACCTGCTGCCTTAGATGAACATCATCACTTGCAATAACCGTTGCGGTTAATTCATGCCTAGCAATCTCTTTAGCCAAATTAGGCCCACCAATCACACCATATGCGCAGTCGGGCAATTCTTTTCTTAAGATATCACTCATCAAATTTAACGATCCAGGCTCAATTCCTTTTGTCGTACTAATCACCTTTTGTTTAGACATAATAAAAGGCGCTGCATTTTTCACGACAGAGCGAAACGATTTACTAGGAATAGCGAAAAAAATTAACTCAGCGCCTTCAATGGCAAGCTGAAGATCTGTTGTGGGGATCAAGTTTTCATTTAAGATTAAATCAGGAAGGTATCTTTTATTCACTTTTGTTGCGCTTATTTCGGCAACTGTCGCCTCACTTCTCATCCATAAGTATGTACAGGCACCATATTCTGCAGCAATATTAGCAATGGCAGTACCAAAACTTCCACCACCGAGCACCGCAATAGCGCACTTGCTATTTGACATGTAGTTTTTATCTCTAAGTATATAAGCACAACCGGGGAGGCTAGTTTAACTTATTTTATCCAACGGATGAAGTATGCTCATCAACTTCGCCCTCAAGAGTCGCCACTAAGTCTTTGAATTGTTCTCTATTATTCTCATTCAAGTCCATAAGAACCCGATGCGCATTCAGCACATTTTCTCTCAATTCAGCCTCATCAATATCTCTCGCTTCCAGCTCGACTAAGTCCTGATCACATGACGCTGGTTCATTCACTATGATATAAACGTTTTCAAACCCCATTGTGAGGATAATACGCGTAATATCAGGGTTGGTAGAAACAATTGAAGGCATAAAATGCGTTTTTTGTTTCGCCAGTAAAGCTAGTTTAGCTAAAAGCCCAAGTGTTGTGCTATCAATCAACGACGTCTCACTTAAATCAACAACAACAGTCGCAAATTTAGGATCAGCAGTCATTAGCTCAATAGAGGCATCAATTGTCGAGCATAAGTTAAGCCTTACTTCGCCAACTAATTTAAGGACATAAACGCCACTGCACTCAGCTTGTAATATTTTACATCTGGACATCGTCAGTCAATCCTTTCATTACTACATTAATAATTTTATATATTTTCATATTTCATATTTCGATTGCATGATTACGCATCACTAACGGTCAATACTGCGATATCGTCAGGAATCTCATCTACATTATCCAAACCCAATGCGCTTAATAATGATTCTATACCGTGCCGCTCAGCGGAAACCACTTCTAAAAGTAACAATTCTTTATCTTTTAATGCAAGACCAGGAATCACTTCTAATATACCATCCGAAAAAATCGTGATTTTAAAACATTCCGGCAATATTATTTTATATATTTCAAACTCTGGATCCGGAAATAGACCGACAGCCATCCCCCGCCCTTCAAGGTACTCAGAGCCTTCACCGTCACTCAAAATAGGCATGGGAAAATGTCCGCCTACAGAATAAGTTAACTGTTTATCCCGTTGATCAATAATCCCGACAAATACTGTTACATGTTTTCCCAAATCACTTGTTAATAATTCCTGATTAACTCTTTTCAAAAAGCGATTAGTACATGTTATCTCATCACTAGACCCACGTTTATAGTTTCTATTTAGTCGCATTGTCAAATTTTTAAGCAGTACCGTTACAAAAGCTGAAGAGGCTCCATGCCCAGAAACATCCGCAAAATAGAATAAACTGCGGTTTTCGTCAAGATTAAAATAATCTAAGAAGTCACCACTTAGATATAAGGACGGTTTAATTCTATGGTCAAATGAGAAATTATTTAACTGTTTTTGCTGAACGGGTAGCATTTTTTGCTGAACTTGTAACCCTGCTTTCTGGTCAGCCCGTAACTCTTGTATCCCTGCACTTAATTTTTTATAACCCTCTTCCAACTCTTGCTGCAAACGCCTATTTTGTTTTGCCAAGCGTATTTTATCCAAGATCCGGTCAATGACGTGGTCAACACTGTCATAATCAATCACAGGCTTCAAAATAAAATCTACTGCACCCGAGCGCAAACAAGCTACAACATCACCAGACCCTTGAGTATGAGAAATAACAACCAATGGTAATGACTGATTATTAGGCCTTGTTAAGGGAATATCTAGTATTTCATCATTCGTTATATCAGCGAAAATCAAATCGGGTGACGTTTCCATCATCCAGGATTTTGCTTCTTTAACTGTAGACACGGCATGAACAATATAACCCTTCGCGGTCAAGTAATCCGAAAGACGTAATAAATCTTCTTTTTGACGATCAATTACTAATATCAAGTCAGCAAGACTAGACATCTCGACACCGCTTCATCAACATCTTATTTTTCAATACCGCTCCCTCAACTACTAATTCCGCAATTAATCCACTATTAACCGAAGTATAGGTCATGCTTGAGAGGCGTCTATGAAAAACCTGTGTTTTTTGGGTTATTTTTCTATTCAATTTATCTCCACCTGACCTTATGTGTTAAAGATCCTTGAATTCAAAATGCCTGTTATAATGAACAGAGTACTAAACATACTCCAATTTTCTTAATATACTTTGAGATTAATCCCATTAGTTAGAGTATTCACACTAATTAACAATTTAGGTTACGCTGCTTGAACTTAAACATAGAAAACATTCACCAAAAACTGATAATGGACCCTATTCATGGCGGAATCCCACTCCTCCACCATGAAGTCATGATTGTTGACCACCCACTATTTCAGCGGCTGAGATTTATCTGCCAGAATGACATTCTATCGTTGGTTTTCCCAGGAGCGACTCACTCTAGGTTTCTTCACAGCATTGGCGTTATGCATGTTGGCGGCCGAATATTTAACGCCATGATTGAAAATAGCATCAAATTAAAACACGCAGAACAAGAGAAAGGAAAACTACCAAATATTTCAACATCGATTTTAGAGGCGATAAGCTATTTCAACCAGGTTGTTCGTAGCGCTTGCCTTCTTCACGACGTTGGCCATTGTAGCTTTTCACACCAATTCAACCGAACCCCAACGATAAAGAAGGCTCTCGCTGAACCGAATCGATTTGATACACTCTGGTCGGGTATTGATTTTACTAAACTATATCCAGAAAAACCCAAAACCCTAGAGCATGAGCATTTTTCAGTCAGGGCAGCATGGCAAATATTAGCAGATATAACACCTCAAGAGATCCCTGTGTGCATTGAAGATATTTTGTCTTTAATGGATACCACATCTGTTTTTCCAAGTAATTTATTTCAGAAGCATGCCGCATCTTTATGGTTGCTAATCAAACCAAAAGAAATAGAAGAAGACACTCCCCCAAAAAATTTCGCCGAGAAGCTCCAATATGTTTTCGCCAGAATAGTATCAGGAGAACTAGACGCAGACCGAGCAGATTATATGCTCAGAGACGGATTCCACTCCTCGGTAACCATCGGAGGATTTAATTTAGACCACCTTCTTAGCAGCCTTCATTTTGGATGGTGCACCCAAACATCCTGGTTTGGTTTAGCCATCTCAGATAAAGGTATAAGCTCTTTAGAAGATTTTGTGTACAGTAGACACCAAATGTATCGTCAGGTATATGCCCATAAAACAGCACAGGGTTTTGACTGGTTATTACGAGCGGCTATTGATGAGGTGATGACCCAGGAGCCTGTGTATCGATCTGTCGACTCTTGTTTAAACGAAATTAACAAATTCAAAAATTTAACCGACAGCTATTTTTGGGAGGCATTTAGACAATACGCTACCACTCACGCCAACTCTTACTCTCATTGCATATTGGAACGAATCAAAATGAAGCATATTGCGACTAAGAAAAACTTATCTAAAGAAGAAGAACAACAACATTATCTGGAATTTTTAGCAAAAGAACACCAATGTAACATTAGCAGCATTGTATCTTCAGGCATTACCGCCAGATTCACAAAAATTGGCGCAGACTTTGACGATATAAAAGTCCTTTCATACGACCATCAGTTAGGTGTATCTACTTTGATACCTATCTCTGCCAGTAGCCAGTTTTTTGATAAATTTAATGATGAAAGAATCACTCACTTTTATATCAAACCAGTCGGCGATAATGGTACCCTGAGCTCATAAGTTTTCGACATTTAAAACGCGGCAAAAGGAATAAGATAATCGAATGAAAACACGAGATCGAATACTGCATAAAAGTCTCGAATTATTTAATGACCGTGGCGAACCTAACGTCACAACTCTATTGATTTCTGATGAACTCGATATCAGCCCAGGCAACCTGTATTACCACTTCAAGAGCAAGTCAGACATTTTAATTAATCTATTCTCTTGGTATGAAGAAGAAATGTCAGCCTTGCTTGAAGTTCCCGATAGGGTATTAGACATAGAAGATCAGTGGTTTTTTTTGCATCTAATTTTTGAGCATATCGAAAAATATCGATTCATATACAACGACGTTATTCATCTAACAAAACAAAATGAAAGTATTAAGCTTAGGTTTACTCGCCTAGCAATCAAAAAACGTAAAGCTTCGTTCAAAATACTTAAAAGCCTTCAGCAAGAAGGTAACTTAGAAGCGACAGATGATGAATTAGAAGCATTATGTGAAAACATTGTACTCACAGCTACATTTTGGCTGAATTATTCAATCATCATGAAATCTGAGTTGAGCGACGATGCATTAGCAAGAGGGGTTTATCAAATACTATCCCAAGTTGCACCCTTCCTTGGAGCAGAGCAGAGAGAACAATTAAATAATTTGAAAAAGGCTTATTTATAAGCCCCCTCATTGTTGTGTTATTTTTTTAATTGAGACTCTAACGCTAAAATTCGTTTCTCTAGCTCGGCCACATAACTTTTTGTGGGTATACCAAGGCGAATAAGCGCTGAAGAGACTCTTTGATCAAATACACTTTCCAACTTACCAAATGTACCCGTTGCTTTTTCCTTTACGCCCTCGACTTTACCTTTAACACCTTCCACTTTATCTTCGACAGCTTTAAATTGCTTCTCAACGACGCCTCTAGTCAAGCTTTCAATTTCTTCACCCTCTTTCACAAGCTTTTCAAAAATCTTACCCGTATCTTCTTCTGCTTTATTATAAGCACCTAGACCGGCTAACCAAATTTGACGAGCAGACTGCTTAATTTTTTCTGATAATTGAGACCCTTGCTCACTTTCACCCATTTCGTTAGACCTTTGTTTTTTTGACATGATTTTCACCTGACTATTTGAACAAATCGTGTACCAGATGGACGTAAATATAAGCGCTTTCGATAGCCATTGTAATAAGATTTTACAATATTTGCTTTGTTGAATTGCACTTTGTTGACTATACCCAATACTATAGATATAGAAAGGTTTATGAAATGGGCTTTAGAAGTAAATTAAATATTATTGATGCTATCGTCAAATGGTTAAGTCACGAACGGCCGCCTAGCGTTATACCAATGAGCGACTATGAGCGCACCCGGTATGAAATCAAACCGGGTGACGTGATTCTGATTGAGGGCCGCAGCAGGGTGAGTGAGGTAATCAAAAATATCACTCAGAGCCGCTGGTCCCATGCTGCTTTATATTTAGGCCGTTTACACGAAATAGAAGACCCCATATGCCGACAACGGGTAAAAGAGTATTTTGATGGCCAGCCAGACATTCAACTCATTGTTGAGAGTGAACTAGGCAAAGGGACGATTGTTAGACCGCTATCGACCTATGATAGAGACCACATGAGAATTTGTCGTCCAAGAGACTTAACGTTTTCGGATGCACAAAAAGTCATTAACTATGCCATTTCTCGGCTAGGGACCGACTATGATGTCAGGCAAATATTTGACCTACTCCGATTTTTATTTCCTTGGCTAATCATGCCACGCAAATGGCGCTCCAGTTTATTTACTAGCCATATAGGAAAAACCACAAAGACAGTATGCTCAACAATGATTGCTGAAGCGTTCGCATCTATACAATATCCCATTTTACCACTGGTGAAACGTAGCGAAAATCATGAAGTCAAAATATACAGAAGAAACCCTAAACTTTGCACACCCAGTGATTTCGATTATTCACCCTATTTCGATATCATTAAGTACCCATTTATGAATTTTGCGCACTCACAACCTCATTACCGTTTACTGCCCTGGGAAATGGATAGCGTGCATTCAGAGCAACAGCCCCACTTTTAAAACTTAAGAACTTACGAGTAATATGATTTTTTTATAAAAATCAAAGGAAACAACTCCTTCGAATTTAACGCAAACACATTATAAGAAAATATCATTAAAAGAATTTGTTTT
>ENA-OSET01005216-OSET01005216.1-sediment-metagenome-genome-assembly--contig:-NODE-5216-length-11082-cov-2.669150_pt1 | contig 11082 bp, 7 predicted proteins | sample MGYA00237882_ERZ534229 | MGnify/ENA primary metagenome ERZ534229 (study PRJEB26408, sample SAMN06266212) | sediment metagenome | isolation source: Hudson Canyon methane seep mesocosm | place: USA:Hudson...
TTGAATCCATTTTTAAAGTACTTTGATATACAAAGATGTTTAATATTTTTTACTTTAGCAACAAAAATAGAGGAAATTAATGTCTAACAACAACACCATAAGTAATATGAGCAATTCCTAAAATAGAAAGAGAAGAATACCAATATGAAGGAATTAAAATACACATTATTGCTAAAAGAATACTTAAGGCAGATATAATCAATAGATTTTTTCTCTCTTTGGATTTGAGTATAAATAGTAAAGCAGCATATATAATGAGAAAGATGGGAGTAAGGTAATCGATTAAACCTTCATTCATTAAAGTAACCATTGAAATAAAAATGATGATGATTCCGATGATATATTTCCAGAAAGCAGTTCTGGTTTTACTATTCCAAAGTTTGTAACGAAAACTTTTAGCATCTCTTTTTCCTTTAAAGAATAATGCTAAAGAAGAAAATAGAAAAACTAAACCTGTACTAATAATAATTAAAATTTCAATTATTTCAGCAGACATCATAGCCATAGGATTGTTATCAATTAAAAAACCTTCTAAAAAATATTTGATAAGATAAGCACCAATTAAAAAATAGATTCCAATAAGTATACTTGTAAATCCTTTAAGTGAAAAATTAACCAAAAAATTATCGTGTTTATTCATGAATTTTAATAAGTTTCGCTAATATACAAAAAAATGAAATCAGCAGAATTACACATTTTAAATACGTTTAAAAAGGCAGGCTAGGTAGTTTTTTTTCTATATTTCAATCAATACAAGGAGTTCTTAATTTTTAAAAATAAAAAATCTTTATGCTATTCTTTGTTATAAGATTCTCAATAGGAACTTTTTTTGAAATTTAGGAAGAAGTACATTAATTAAAATATGAAAAAAAAATGATTAACGAACTTCAACTTTGTATTGAATCGCTAATTCATTATTAAAATAGATATTTAAGTTTGCGTCTTTTTTAGGACCTGTTAAATAAATATCAACAATTGATTTGCTAAAATTTAAATCAGCTTTTTTAATTTCACCTTTAGATCCATAGCTATATAAAACTTCTGTCTTAGAGTGTAAGTTTTTTATTTTTAATTGTATATTCTTTGATTCTTCCACAATTATTTTACCTTCTTTTGGTGATAAAAGTTCAATATTTTTTCCGATTAAACCTCTATTATAAATGGGTTGCCGACAAAAAATAGATAATTCTTTTTGACTTGTAAAGTCCAGCCAGAATTTATTTTTTGGAAAATGAGTCGTATTGAGTTGGTTGTGACTAATATCAAAATAATCTTCATTAAATCTAGAATATAAAAGGCCATCTGAACTATTATTTGATCCCCAAGTAGGGTCTACAAATAGCCATTTATTATCTATCTTTATAGCATTCCATACATGATTTTTACTTTTAGGGATAAAATCTATCATATTTACGGAATATTTAGCGTAGCCAAAAATTAATTGATTTTCTATTTTTAATAAATCACAGACTTTTTTAAATGTATATGCATACCCTTTACAAAGAGCTTTTTTTGACCTAATTGTTTTTGAAATTAAGGCTGCATTTAACTTTTTAATCCTTCTTTTTTTATCTTCTTTATCTGTGTAGGTATTAATAGTTGGGGCATCTAAAAAAGGAGATGCCTTTTTGTAATACTTAATGTTTAGTGCTAACCATGTATATGTTGCCCTAGCTTTTTCAAGTTTAGTTTTAAAATCATAATCTATTTTCTTTACTAATTGTTTAACAGAAGTAATTTTTGGGTAAGAGAACACAATTTTATCAACTTTCAATAAATCTTGTGAAAATAAATTTGAAGAGCTTAAAAAAATGATAAGTGCAATTTTTTTCATATACTAAATTTACGAAAAAATTATTGAACTTTATAAAATTAGAACAGGGATAATAGAAGTTTAAATTTATATAAAATAATGACTTTAGATTTAAATGGAGCAAGATAAAAGAAAACGAAATCTTCTTTTCTTACCATAATACTAGTATAAATAAAGTGTGGCTTGGAAACGTGTTTCCAAGCCACACTTTATTAGAAGTTTTAGTCTGAGTAAACTTTAATCGAAAAATTCACCAGAACCAAAAGAATATTATTCTATAAATTATTAATTGTTTTTCTAATAGCAACCAAATTGCTAAGCAAGGCCTCTAAATTATTTAAATGTAACATATTAGCGCCATCACTTTTTGCATTTGCAGGATCAAAATGAGTTTCAATAAACAAACCATCTACATTATTTACAATTCCGGCTCTGGCAATGGTTTCAATCATTTCTGGCCTTCCTCCAGTAACTCCAGCTGTTTGGTTGGGTTGTTGTAAAGAATGCGTTACATCTAATATTGTCGGTGCAAATTCGCGCATTTCAGGAATCCCTCTAAAATCTACAATCATATCTTGATATCCAAACATGGTTCCTCTATCTGTAACCCAAGCCTTTTTAGACCCAGCATCTATTACTTTTTGAACGGCATGCTTCATAGCAGAAGGACTCATAAATTGACCTTTCTTTAAATTCACAACTTTACCTGTTTTTGCAGCGGCAACAACCAAGTCTGTTTGACGAACCAAAAAGGCGGGGATTTGTAAAACATCAACATATTCTGCTGCTTTTGCAGCATCAGAAACTTCATGAATATCTGTAACTGTTGGTACCTTAAAGGTTTCAGATACTTTGCGTAAAATTTTTAATGCTTTTTCATCTCCAATTCCTGTAAAACTGTCAATTCTACTTCTATTCGCCTTTTTAAAACTTCCTTTAAAAATATAAGGAATTTCTAATTTGTCAGTTATCGTAATTATTTTCTCAGCAATTCTTAGCGCCATTTCTTCGCCTTCAATAGCACAAGGACCTGCTAGAAGAAAAAAATTATTTGATTTTGTGTGTTTTATATTCGGAATTTCAGATAAAATCATGTGTAAAATTTTCTACAAAAATACGAAATTATATTTGCTATATTTATGCTTTTTAAAAACCAAAAATCATGAAAAAATTAGTTATTACACTTGTTGCTTTAGTAGGTATACTTTCTTGTATCTCAACAAAATCAACAACAACTTCTAAAGGTTTAGACTCAAATAAAATATCAACAAATTTTATAGATTCAGTATCTGTTAAAAAACATTTATACACCTTAGCTTCTGACGAAATGGAAGGAAGGAAGCCTGGAACTTCTGGGATTGAAAAAGCAGCAAAATATATAGAAAATGAGTTTAAAAGAATTGGTTTAACAACTTTTGAAGGTTTAAAAAATTACAGACAAACTTTTAGCTTTACAGATAGAAGAAGTAAAAAAGAGATTACAAGTGCTAATATTATTGGAGTTTTAGAAGGGAACAGTAAAAAAGATGAATACGTAATTATTTCTGCTCATTATGATCACTTAGGTACTAAAAAAAGTGGCGAAGATAAAATATACAACGGAGCAAACGATGATGCTTCTGGAGTTACAGGTGTATTAGCTTTGGCAGAATATTTTGAAAAAGTAGGCAATGAAAGAACTCTTGTTTTTGTCGCTTTTACTGCTGAGGAAATGGGTTTATTAGGTTCTATTCATTTTGGAAAAGGAATTGATGCCAGTAAGTTTGTTGCGGGAATTAACCTAGAAATGATTGGAAAGATTCCAAGTTTTGGTTCAAATACTGCTTGGTTAACAGGCTTTAAACGTTCAGATTTTGGAAAAATTGTTCAAAAAAACTTAATAGGTTCTGGCTATCAATTGTTTCCAGATCCTTATAAAAAGTTCAATTTATTTTTTAGATCAGACAATGCTTCTTTGGCACGCTTAGGAGTTCCTTCTCATACTTTTTCTACTACTGCGATCGATGTAGACAAAGAGTATCATCAAGTTTCTGATGAAGCGGAAACCTTAAATATGACTGTAATTACTCAAACCATACAAGCCGTTGCAAAAGGAACTGAAAGTATTATCAATGGGAAAGATACTCCGACAAGAGTAGTTTTAGAGGAGACAAAAAAGTAGTATAGTGCTTTATTATGTTGTTTACGAGCTAAAATAGACCTATAGCCAATAAAAAATCCTCTACAATCAATGTAGAGGGTTTTTTAGATCTTAATTTTTTTAAAATTGATATCTCACAGACAAGGCAACGTCAGAACTTAATCCGCTTAAACCACCAGAGATGCCTATTTCTGGTCTATAATCTAAAGATAATAAAACTGGAGACTTAAAGTTGTATTCAATACCAATAACTCCCGCTGCATATAACCCAGTTCCACCTGCTGAAACAATACCCCCACCAGCACCAGCATACCAATTGAATTTATCTTCTAAAGTCCAAATCCATTCATACAAACCCGTTGCTTTGAAATCGGTCAAACCATTGGCGAGTCCCAAGTCAATTTCTAATCTATTGTTAGACCCTAAAGATTTTTGGTAAGAAATTTCTCCGCCAAGGCCATTTCCTCCTCCAAAACGCAAACCAATTGCATTGTCAGATATTTCTTGCGCGTTAGCAGTAGCGATGCTTCCTAGAAATAGACAGAAAATAAATACTAATTTTTTCATAATTTAAATTGTTTTAATTTTAGTTATCTATCGTAAATATATGAAATTATTTTTCTTCAATTTGAATTCTTCCTCCTTTAGAGTGACTAGTAAATTCAGGAGCATACATACTCTGTATAGTTGAAACTCCATTACTAAAATCACCTGCATTATTTAGCCGAACATCATATTCAAAAATATAGACTCCTTTTGGTAAACGATCGAAAAAGAAATGGGTAGCTGCATCTTTTGTACTTTCATAATAGCCTAAACCATCTTGCCATTTGTATTTAGATAAAACGTTTGTTGGTTCAACACCAGAAGCACGCATATCTTTCATATGGATAAACTCTAGATCTCTGTCTGATCGTAATTCGATTCTTACTGTCACTAAATCACCAACTTTTAGTCGAACTTTATCGGTGATTTCTCTTAACTCTTTTCCAGTATCTGAATGTACTTTTAAGAATAGTTTTTTCTTTAATTGTAAAGGGTTTGCTGAGGATGTAACTTTTTCTAAATCCTCAAAATATTGCCAGTATAAACCACCCCAAGCTATTCCTTCTCCTTTTTTCTTGATGCTAACTTCGCTCATATCAGGTTTAATTTGAGAATTATTCCAAGAAGTTTTAAAATATCCAGTACCAGCCTCTACTTTTGTGTTTTCTGTTTTTGTTGGTTCAATTTTTTGGTTTCCAATTTTTATATCTATACGATTCGTATTAGAAATCCAATCGCTTCCATTTAGCAATAAAGCATAGATTGCTTCAGTAGTAGCTTTGGTAGTTTTCCAACGGTTAGTTTGCTTGTTTTTTAACAGCCATATTTTAAGATTATCAATTGTTTTTGTATTATTTTCTATTTCAGAAAAAGCCTCAATTAGCAATGCTTGTGTTTCTACAGGTGCCTGATAATTGTAAAATCCTGCAATATTTTCTTTCCAATACATTCCTAATTCATTTGATGAAATACTATTTTCTTTCAAAGAGTTTATAACCTGCCTTGCAACTTTTTTGTCTCCATTTCTAAATTGAATCAAAGCAATTTGTCCTTTTCCATAGATATTAAATTCTTTCCAATATTTTGTAGTTTGATTTTTATAATAGTCAACTGCAATTTTTGTACTATCATCAATTGAAATATCAGCATAGAAACTACGCATATATAAATAATGCAACTCAAAATAATTCAAATGATTTTGCGCCAGATATTCCTCATATTTTTCTTGACTTTTTTCAGCCTTAATATTCGCTGCTTTTTTTACTATTTTATCATATTTCTCAACAATTTCATCATCTAAAAAACGCACAGCTTTTACAATCATTTTTTTAGTAGTTGAATCAAATTTTGAAACTCCTAATTTTTTTAAATGTCCAAATCCAGCTGCAATATGTTGTGTGATAAATGCACTTGGAGTTTTTCCGCCCTTAAACCACGGGAATCCGCCAGAAGGCATTTGCATCTTTTTTAATGTATTGATGGACTTTTCTTGCTCGTTTTTCATTTTTGTCAAATCGAACAACAAGGCAATTCGTTTCTTTTGTTCTGTTTCTGATTGCGCATCTCGCAACCAAGGCGTTTCTTGAATTATGAGTGATTTTAAGTTTTTATTTTTTTCTAAATTAGACAATAAAGCATCTGAAGATTTCCAAGAATTTACAACTTCCTGAATTCTAGGATTTGTGCTTGTTATGAAGCTCGCCAAGGTATTTGCGTAATAACGAGAAAATGTTTGCTCTGAACACTCATAAGGATATTCCATTAAATAGGGCAGTGCTTGCAAAGCATACCAAGCAGGATTCGATGTTATTTCTAGCGTAAGTTTATGGTTTTTTAAGCTAGAAGAACTGTTGTTTTTTAATTTTTTTAGCGTAAATGTTGTAGTTTCATTAGAGCCTACCCACATAGGCAATGTTTCTGTAACTAAAATCCTGTTGGATAAAACAGGTAACATATTTTGTTCTCCATCAGAAAAATCTCCAGCTTTTGCAACCACTTTATATTGAACAGCTTGAACACTCTCTGGAATGCTTAAATTCCATGAAACATTTGTGTTTCCGTCTTTGTCAACCGTAAAATTTTTGGTTTTATTTGTGTTTCCTAAATCAGTATTAATTTCTTTTCCAGTAATTGCATCTGTTACTTGTAATTGTGCAAAACCACTTAATTGATTATTTGTTAAATTGGTTATTTTAGCACTCAAACTAATTGTATCTTTTTCTCTTAAAAACCTTGGTGCATTTGGCACGACCATTAATTCTTTTTGTGTAACAATCGTTGCTGTTTTTGTGGTAGATTTTAAATCTGCAGTATGTGCTAAGATTTGTAATTTCCATTTAGTAAGTGCTTCGGGAATTGAAAAATTAAAGCTAATTTTACCGTTTTTATCTGTTCTTAACTGTGGATAAAAGAAAGCTGTTTCTTGTAAATTTTTTCGTGCTTTGACCGAAGATAATTCTCTATCTAATTTTGATTTTCCAAATTTTGTTGTAATTATGACGGCTCCATGTATTCCTCTATCTCCATATTTTGCAGTTGCATCAGCATTTTTTAAAACAGTCATTTGAATAATTTCATTTTCATTTATATTGAATTTATTTACTGCAATTCCGTCAACAATATATAAAGGTTGCTGGTTTCCTGAAATACTCGAAGTTCCTCTAATTTTCATTTTTGAACTTAAACCAGCTACTTTACCGCTTAAAACTTTTGCAATTTCAGCTTCTTCTTTTTGTTCAGTTGCATATGCAGTAACCACAATTTCATCCAAAGTATCTGAATTCTCCTCTAATTGAACATCTAAAATAGTTTGATTGCCAATTACTATTTCTTTCGGGCTAAACCCTAAATACCTAAAAACTAAAACATCTCCTTTTTTTACTCTGATGGAGTAATTCCCATCAAAATCTGTTTCTGTGCCAAAATTTGTTCCTTTAATGCGAATAGAAACTCCAGGTAAATTCCCAGATTCATCTTCTAAAACACCAGTAATTGTTCCATCAAACTCTGTTCTTGAACTATTTATTTTTCTTTTTATGTTTCTTAAATATTGCTGATGTATCCATCTGTTATTATTTAAATTAAAACCAAACCAATTATAAGAGTCAAATTTATGAGTTGGAAAACCATAATAATTTCTTTGATTATTTCTAACTTGGAAAGATCTTGTTCCAAAACTATGATTTGCAGAACTTGTATTATAGGAATAGTATGTTTTTTGAAATACCGGATTAAATTGCCAATTATGAGGTTTAAACTGATCTAAAGATGCATCGTACATAGATGCTAAAACTTCTGCTGCAATTTCATCGTTTTTGTCATTTTTTATAGTAAAACTCCATGTTTCATTTTGCCCTGGCAGTAATTTATCTCTAAAAATATTGGTTTCAATCTTTATGTTATTTTTAATTTTTGGAACCTTAATTAATAGATTTCCGCTTTCAAAATATTTATAATTTACAAAGTGATATTTAATCGAAAACCCACCAATATCTTTTTTAGTAACTGGAATTTTTAATGTTTTTGTTTGGTTATTTAAATGAACCAAATACGTTTCTACAATTTTATGGTTCTTTTCTACCTGAACAATAACTGTAATATTTTTTGAGGCAGAACCAATTTGTAATTCGACCTCCCCACTTGGTTTGTATGATGATTTGTCTGTATTAATTTTAAATAAAGCATTGTCTGCAACCGATTTTTCTTTGGTACTAAAAAGTATAAAACGCTGCTCGTCTTTTACCTTTTGACCAAACGTATCTTCGCTTTCTAAAGTAACAATGTATTTACCTGAAATCCATTTTTTTATACTTTCTAATTTAATTTCTTTACTCTTAGAAGTGTCAAAATTAGTTTCAAAAACAAGGGCTCCTTTTTTCCAATTACTCCCATTTGACTCCTCATTTGTATAGGGTTGGTTAGGGAATAAGGTTCTAAATTTATTCTCAGAAATATCTTGATACTCTGGTGCTGGCCAAACTCTTTTTCTTAATGGGTTTTTAGGAGTATCTAATTTGTAAATTTTGATACTTCCTTTGCTAGGAACAAACTCACCATTTAAATTTTTTGTATCAACTGTTATATTGTTGATTTTCTGGATTTTATCAATTTTATTATCTACGGAAATGGTTGCCAATAAAGAATGATATCCAACTTTAATATTGCTAGTTACGCTATGACTTTCTCCATTAATATCTGTAACATCCGCAGAAATTTCATAGGTAAATACAGGTGAGCTTTCCTTTAAAACACTTTCGTCTGCTACAGCTCTAAACTGAATAGAAAAATTGCCTGATGTATCTGTACTAGTTTTACCGTATGTAATTTCTTGCGCTTCAGAATTAAAATTTGGTTTTCTCCAATAATACCAGTTCGGATACTGTACTTTTCTATGAACTCGATATACCACTTTTGCCTCTGTAATATTTCCGCCAGAAAATGCTTTTGCAAAACCTTTTATGGTAATACTGTCGTTTAATGTATAGGCTTCTGAAATGGGTTTAAATTCTATAGCAAATTTTGTATAAATAGGTGCTTCAGTGTCTGTCGACATTGGTTAAGATTATGTTGGTGTAATAGGTTAAATAATATCATTTCTATTAACAAAAATCATTTTTCCAATGATAATAATTTTGATTTAATTATTTGTGTAGGCGGTAACTGTATACCCAGGCTATTTGCCACACTGCTATTGCTAGCAATGCTGAAGTATTTTGGCGAGAAAGAACGTGATGATACGGAATTAGGGCTGTTAATAACTTGCAATGCTAGCTCTGAAATATGCTGTGCTATTTGTGGTGGTGAAGAATAGATTGCGGCAATGGCACCGGCATGCACATAAGTTTTAGAAAAGCCAATTACAGGGATGTTGTAGCGATAGGTTGATAATAATAGGAAAGGGATGTTTTCTCTATTATGAATTGTTGGATCTGGTAAAGCCAAAAGAACTTCAATATTTTCGATCAGTTTGTTTAACTCTCGATTAAGGTTGTTTTCTTCATTGATAGTCTGAGTATGTAAGGTTAAATTGAGCTTCTTGCTTTCGATATTAAGTGAAGGTAATTTTGTTGCTGAAAAAGCAGATGTCAGAACACCAATATTTTTTGAGCTGGGGAGTAGCAGGGTTATAAAATTTAACTGGCGATAAATGGGTTGATCAAGATAAATAGAAAATTTGTTGTTAGTTGTGGAACTGAGGGGTTGTATGCTGTTTTCAGGGATTAGACTATTTATTGTTGGAATTGAAGAAGGTGGAACAATGGCGGATGCTTTTGTACCGAGTGTAATAATAAGGTTGATGGTTTTGTTGGATAGTTGATCTGTAGTAAAGCTTTCGAAATGCTGTGTTTGAACCGTAATATTGTTGTTTTTTTTGAAGTTGTTTGTTAAAAGCTGGTTGATATTGTTGTGTATATTGGCTCTGTTGTCAGTGACAATGATGATGGACTGCTTTTCTGCCAAAGCTATATGAGGCGTAAATAAATAGAGAAGGTAAATAAGAATGATTAGCAGTTTTGTATGTGGGAGGTTTGTAGAATGTAGGTTTCTAGTGCTGCCTCTATGTGGCTGGCAAGCGTTTTGAATTAGAGGGAAATCCATTTGTTAAATATAACTAAACAATCTTTGTGATTCACGAAGGGCGCTATTTAATATAACCTAACCTGATTTGGTAACGCTAAAACTCAGTCCATTGTACTGGAATTTAATTAATTTAGTTGTTTTTTTAATAGAAAATTAAGTGACTTGTTAATAAGGGGGGCGATATCCTGTATGTTGCTATTTTAATTAATGTTTTGCTAAAAGCCATCCATGGCTATAGCATTAGTAGTTGTGCTGTGGGGTTTTAAGGCAGCATGAAACCACGAATTGTAAAGAATAAAAAGGCAGCTAATAAGCCAGATAAAGGAACGGTAACAACCCATGCCGTTGCAATTTTATATAAATGCGAACGTTTAACCAGTTCTTGTTTATAGGCTTTATTTAGACTTTTTCTTTCTTTCTTTGTTAAAAGCGTTTTGTCTTTTTTAGCTTTTAATTCAGATAGAATGTTGGCTTTAGTTTCGATTGAAGACTCTTCATAATGTTTTAATAGTTGCTCAACTCTTTCTGGGTCAGCATGCTCATGATGTTCTCGTATCTCGTCGATTCTTTTAACATGACTATTCTTTAAATATTCACGCAGAAAACCAACGCCGAAGATAGCACCTACAGCAATATGAGTTGAGCTCACTGGAAGTCCAAGTTGACTAGCTACAATAACGGTTATAGATGCTGACATGGCAACACAAAACGCCCGCATTTTATCAAGATCTGTAATGCCACTACCCACGGTACGAATAAGTTTAGGTCCGTACAGAGCCAGGCCGATTGAAATCCCTAATGCGCCGACCATCATAACCCATACTGGGATGCTGGCTTTAGCGGTAATTCCGGAATTAATAACTGCATCATTAATAGCTGCAAGTGGTCCTACAGCATTGGCAACATCATTTGCACCATGGGCAAAACTGAGTAATGCGGCTGAAAAAATTAATGGCAGGGTAAATAAAGTATTAACACTTGATTTTGAGTTTTCTAACTTCGC
>ENA-OSET01005217-OSET01005217.1-sediment-metagenome-genome-assembly--contig:-NODE-5217-length-11081-cov-20.656125_pt1 | contig 11081 bp, 8 predicted proteins | sample MGYA00237882_ERZ534229 | MGnify/ENA primary metagenome ERZ534229 (study PRJEB26408, sample SAMN06266212) | sediment metagenome | isolation source: Hudson Canyon methane seep mesocosm | place...
GCTTCATGAATAATTGCACTCATGCCATTTGCAGCATCTGCACCATCAGCGATATCCTGATCTGAAATTTTACGATCTAGGCCTTTATCAGCCATGATCATATCTGTGGCTCTATCCAGGCCTGTTTTAGTCGTTGAATGGTCAGTATAAAACTGAGTCAACCATTCGGCGGCCTGTGTTAGTGTCGCGTTGGCATTGCCATCTTCGTTCAGTAGTCTGTTACCACGAATCTGAAAACCAAGATGGTAAATACCATCGGCTACTGTGTTTGTTAGATTGTCTCCTCGGTAGCGTGAGGTAGCGCCATCATTTTGAACTAGATGAAACCCTGTTTCTTCACCATTTTCATCATCACCATGTAGTGCAGTCCACTCCTCAAGGTGGTTTGCTCTAATATAACTATTAAGTGTTTTTACATCTGCTACGCTAAACTGGCCATCTGCTGCAACACCCGTTGCGTTAACAGCTTCTACAATAATCGCATTCATTGCATTAGCTGCAGCAGCTCCACCCGATATATCCTGATCAGAAATCTTACCTGATAAGCCAAAATCAGTGCCGATAGTATCGACTAGCTGATCTAGCCCGGTGCCTGTGTTACTTGTTGATGTACTGTTTATACGTGAAAAGTAATTTGAAGACATTGTGTATCCTTGTGTTAAAAAATTAGTGTTTCTTTTTTCCGCAACAAAGTACTCAGCTGATATCAGTAAAAATTGTTTAGATAGATTTTGAGCTAGCTAAAGTATATTTCATCAATACAGCTAAGGTGGTCGGGAAACGACTAAACCGTTTTTCATCATTAAAAAACGATGGTAGAAATTCTAGTGTCTAAGTTGATGTTCTTTTGAGGGCTAGTTCACATCTTCTAATGAAAAATGTGTGATGAATATCAAGTTTCTGATAATAGCTAGGCATCTTAAAATTAGTCAGAGACTATTTAGAATTTCTAAAGTCGGCTGAATATTTCCAGCAACTAGTAACTGCAATTGCTATGCCACAGGCATGAATTGGTTTTAATATGTTGTTTTTAATATTAAAATTTATTAAACGATAAAGAGGTAACAAAAACACCCTCAAATTTTGTTTTAAACTGTCCGAATCTCCCGACATAGTATTGAGTGATAGGGGGAAAATACAGATTGATATGCTATTTTGTTGACTTGTTTGATAGAAAAAGTAAGTTGTTAGGTGTTTAAGAGTATGTATTAAGTTAAAAAATGTGAGCGGATAAGAAAGAGAGGCTGAGATATACTGGTTCTATGCTGCTATGACAAAAACTATAATTAATAATTGTTCCTGATTATCCATGAGCTTCAGCCATTTTAAAACAACCGACTTAACCCCTCGTTATTCCTGCATTCTTTTAGCAGGAATTTAGAATCACAGCGAATAGCTTCCCGATAAAAGCTTTCGGAAATGATGCGCTATATAGTATTGCTGTTTATTTATCCTAATTTGGCGGAGACTCATGGGTAATCAGGTGATTGTTTGTTTTTAGCTTAATAATTGATGTTTTGGGCGTTCGACTAGAGGAATGAAAGTTTGTGTTATTTGTCGCTGTTAAGTTACATATTTAAATGGTACAAAGAAATGGTCTTGCAGAAAAGGTGGTTCTGATATGAGTGGCGTAAATTTTTAGCTGGATAAGGGAGGTGGGAAAAAATAATCATCCAATCTTGCTGGTCTTTTTGTCCGCTTTCAGCGAGGTAGTAACAAGTACGTAGCTTGCTATGCGCCTGTTGCTACTCACTGAAGACAAACAAAAAAATTTCCCAATACCGGACAATTATTTCTTTCCAGCTCCCTGATTAAAAGTGGGAAGCACTTCGTGTAATCATTATACGAAGTGCTTTTTTTAGATATTTAATATGCAGCGTTTATCATGGTAGATGAAATCAGGCCATAAGCTATGGTCCAGGCTTCTTTAGCTTCAGCGGTGAAGTCATCGCCCAAACCTTGTTCGAGTGTCCATAATAAAGCGGCACCTACTGTATTGTAATGTTCAGCTTGTACTCCATAATCAACATGACGTTTGCCCATTTCTTGTAAGGCAGGGACAACATGGTCCAGGCTTTTAAGTGAATTGACCACGAGGTTGATTGAAGTGACAAGCTTGTCACCTTGTGCCTTCATGTCGCCCTTAAATAAAGCCTTAACTTCAGGATCCATCTGGAATAATTTTCGGTAAAACAATTCTGCAGTTTGGTCTTTTACCGGAACAATCATCTTCCAGGTAGACTGGATTAAAGCAATTTGTTCTTCGCTTATAGGGGCAGAATTTTCAGCTTCTTCTTGAGCAGCAATTTCTGCAGCCTCAGCATTTTCTTGTTCAATACGTGCTTGCTCGAGTTTTTCCTGTTCCAGTTTTTCTTGCTCGGCACGTTCTTGTTCAAGGCGTTCCTGCTCTAGTCTTTCTTGTTCAGCACGTTCTTGTTCAAGGCGTTCCTGCTCTAGTCTTTCTTGTTCAGCACGTTCTTGTTCAAGGCGTTCCTGCTCCAGTCTTTCTTGTTCAGCACGTTCTTGATCAAGACGTTCTTGCTCCAGTCTTTCTTGTTCTAAACGCTCTTGTTCGAGTTTTTGTTCAAGTTCTTGTTGAGCGTATTGTAATTCACGCTCTTGTCTGGCAATTTCTTCAGCTTTAGATTCTAATTCATATTGAGCAGATTCTGCTTGTTGCTGTTGTTGCGAAATTTGTTCTGCCTGGGCTGCGAGGGATTGTTGTTGGTCGTTAATTTCTTCTTGTTGTCTGGTGAGTTGTGCTTCCTTATATTCTATATCTTGCTGTTGTTGTCTGGCATTACGCTCGTCTTCAGCAAGTTGTTGTTGCAGGTTTTGAAGTTCTTGCTGGGTGTTTTGTACGTTTGTTTCATCTGTTGCTACTCTATTGGCTTGTTCGGCCAGGTTATCTTGCAGAGAACGTAATTCACGTTCTGTTTGGCTAAGGGAGGCTTCACGTTCACTTAATTCTTCCTGGGCAATTCTATTGGCTCTATGTTGCTGAATTTCTAGTTCCTCTTGAGCAAGCTGTTGTTCTCTATCTGCTTGAGCTTGCTGTTCAGCTCTATCAAAGGTTGCTTCATCATCGAGTTTGGGGGCTGGTGCTTCGAGAGTGTCTTTTTCGCCTTTTTGCGGCATAAGTACAAACGCTATTAGAGCTAGAGCTAAAACAATAACGATTAGAATTTCCATACATGTATCCTCTTATTTATTATAGTTATTATTGAACTGAATCGTGTTTGGTCGATACAGAATCACTTGTCCGAATATTATCACAAGCTTAGTGGTTTTGTGTTGATAGTTAATATTGAATCTTTGTAAAATGCGATATAGTAGGTATATATTTAATACTGAATAGGATGTTGATATGACAATAATGCCTGAAATATTACCCGTCTTGATTAAGGCTGTAGCCGCATCAATAGAACAAAATGCTGAGGAGGTGACGGCATTAGATCAGGCTATTGGTGATGGTGATCATGTCACTAATTTGCAAAGAGGGCTTGATGCATTACTTCAACAAGCTGATGAAATTGCACTATTACAATGGCCTGCAGCGATTCAAAAAATAGGAATGACCTTGTTAACGACTATGGGCGGAGCATCAGGGTCATTGTTTGGCACGCTATTCATTAGTATGAGTAAAGCCATGGCTGATAAGGACGAGTTAAATCAAAAGGTTTTGACGGAGATTTTTTCTCAAGGCGTAGAAGCGGTTAAAAAAAGAGGCAAGGCTGAAGCGGGTGAAAAAACCATGTTGGATGTATTAATTCCTGTCGCTGCAAAGATGGTTATAGGAACTGATAGTGAGGGCATTAGGCAGGTTGCAATTGAAGGGATGGAATCAACCCGAGATATGAAAGCGACAAAGGGGAGGGCATCGTACCTGGAAGAAAAAAGTATCGGGCATATAGATGCTGGAGCAAGAACCAGTCAGCTGATGATTTGTGCGATAGTCAATGAATTGGAAAAGTAGTGAAAAGGCAAAAGGCTGGAGCTCTTCCTTTAGCCTTTAGCCTTTAGCCTTGTGCCTGCTCTTAATCAACACCCCCAGCGTAAATTAGCGGTATTGACTGGCGCATCCCACAGTTGGATCATTTCTTCATCAAGTAAGGTGAGTGTAATTGAGCAACCTGTCATGTCTAGTGAGGTAGTGTAGTTACCGACTAAGGAGCGACAAATATCAATGCCTTGTTTCCCCCAGTATTGGGAGGCCAAGTTATATATTAAATGCAGTTCCATTAAGGGGGTGGAGCCGAGGCCATTAATATGTAACAGTGCTTTTTGACCTTTTTCGGGTTTTAAATCATCATTAATGGCATTGGCAATATGTTCGACTATTTCTGTTGCACTGCACAGTTTAATGGTGTCGTGTCCACGTTCTCCGTGGATGCCAACGCCCATTTCAATTTCATCATCGTTTAGTTCAAAAGTTTGTTTGCCTAGGGCAGGTACTGTACAGCAATCCAGTGCAACGCCCATGGATGCGGTCATGTCATTGACTTTGTCGCCTAAAGCTTTGCACTTAGCCAGGTTCATGCCACTTTCGGCGGCTGCACCCACTATTTTTTCCACAACCAGAGTACCTGCAACACCTCGGCGACCTGTACTGTGATTTTTGGGTAGGGAGACATCGTCATTAACCAGCACGGTTTCAAATGGACAGCTAATCATTTCACTGGCAATTTCAAAATTCATCACGTCACCCGCATAATTTTTAACGATGAATAATACGCCTCCGTTGTTTTCGACTGATTCGGCAGCGGCCATCATTTGGTCTGGGGTGGGTGAGGTGAAAACCTGACCGGGACAAGCGGCATCTAACATGCCTTTACCGACGAAACCAGTATGTAGAGGTTCGTGTCCAGAGCCCCCGCCAGATATGAGTGTAACCTTGTTTGCAGGTGTTGCTGTGTTACGACTAACAAAGGTTGGCTGAGGGTTTAGTTCAATGATATCGGAGTGAGCTTTAGCAAAACCCTCTAAGCTTTCGTCTAATAGAGTATCAATGTGATTAATAAATTTTTTCATTACAATTACTCCGTTGTTATGTTTTTTATCAGATTAACATGAGGTAGAGCTATTCAACTATTATAAATTAGCTGTGCGTAGTGTATTTGTAATGGCAGGTAAATCCTTTAGAACCCATGTTGGGTGATAATTTATAGTTTCTAAATCTGCTTCGTTGGAAATGCCAGTTAAAACCATAATGCTTCGAATGCCAGTATTTACAGCGCCAAGTATATCTGTATTTAAACGATCACCGATAGCAATGGTACGCTCAGGTGTGGAGCCTAATATTTTAATGGCTTGTTGATACATGATGGCTTCGGGCTTGCCAATAACCGTTGCTGTAATGTTGGTCGCGGCTTGTAATGCAGCAAGGATGGCGCCATTACCTAATACTGGGCCACGTTCGGTAGGTAGTGTCGTGTCAGCATTGGTGGCAATAAACTGCGCACCCGCACTGATATGTAAAGACGCTTCAGCAAGTTTATCCCAGCTTAGTTGTCTATCTAGGCCGCAAATAACAAAATCAGCTGCCTTATCTTGTTTGTTAAAAGCTGTATCGATTAAGGTAAAGCCTTTTTTTATAAGAGGTTGTCTAAGCCCTTCTTCACCGATAACAAAAGCCGTACTTGAATATGGGTCAAACTGTTCAGATAGGTAGTGAGCTGTTGCCATGCTGGATGTAAGTATTTCTTTGGCGCTGACAGTTATACCCATGGAATCAAGTTTGGATATATATTGCTCCTGGGTAAGGCTGGCATTGTTGGTGGCTAATATAAAAGCAAGTTCTTGATCTCTGAGTAAGCTAAAGAAGTCTTTTAAGCCAGGTAAGGCCTGATTTCCTTCCCAAAGAACGCCATCCATATCAATAATAAGGGCTTGAATATCTGTTAATGCTTGCATAGGTAATTTGCTTGTAAAAGGGAGGGTGAGAGGATGGCATATAAGGGTTGTTGTTGTCTAGATTGTTGGTAAAAAACAAATTATGTTGTAAAAAAGCATATAAAAAGTATGGCTTTAAATTTAATTAATATTTTTTTTGTGTACATACAAAATATTGTGAATTGTTTTATATATATTATTGTTTTAAAAGGTAATTTTATGTATTTGATGCGGCAATTTGTCACGCATAGAAAGAGTGTGTGGACTGGGGAAATTGACATGTAAGTGTGTTCTGATTTAGAGTGCCGCTTGAAAAAAAGATTTTTCAATAAAAAATTATAAACAAAATTGGAGTACACAACATGGCAACACCATTAATTCAAATGGCATTAGATTCACTGGATTTCGACGCAACAGTAGCACTTGCAGAAGAAGTAGCCCCATATGTTGACATCTTTGAAATCGGTACACCATGCATCAAGCATAACGGCGTAGCACTAGTTACAGAATTAAAAGCACGTTTCCCAGAAAAATTGATATTAGTTGATCTAAAAACAATGGATGCTGGTGAATACGAAGCAACCCCTTTCTACGCAGCTGGTGCAGATATCTGTACAGTCCTAGGTGTATCTGGTTTGGCAACATGTTCTGGTGTGATCAAAGCAGCTAAAGCACACGGTGCAGAAGCACAAATTGATTTAATCAACGTAGCAGACAAGTCAGCATGTTCAATTGAAACAGTTGCAGCAGGCGCACAAATTGTTGGTATTCATACAGGTCTTGATGCACAAGCAGCTGGCGACACACCATTCAATGACTTAGCTGAAATCACAAGCTTAGGCTTAGGCGTACGTATCTCAATTGCGGGTGGTATCAACCAATCAACAGTACAAGACGTAGTTCGTGCAGGCGCAAGCATCATCGTAGTTGGCGCAGCAATCTACGGCGCACCATCACCTGCTGAATCAGCACGTGAAATCCGTGAATTAGTAGAAGCAGCATAAGGTAGAGTAACTATGTGGCAACAAGAAAATCAAAAATTAGTCGTCAATAAGATTTCAGAAATTCTTGATGCGACTGAGATTACTTATGCAGAACAGATGACAGGGATGTTTGACGGCGCCAAGCGGATATTTATCTCAGGTGCCGGGCGTTCAAAATTAGTTGGTAACTTTCTGGGCATGCGTTTAATGCACAGTGGTTATGATGTCAGCATGGTAGGCGAAATCGTCACGCCAAGCATCAGAAAAGGTGATTTATTAATCATCATTTCGGGTTCAGGTGAAACTGAGCAATTGATAGCCTTTACCAACAAAGCAAAAAGTGTGGGTGCAAAAATCATCCTGATTTGTTCAAAATCATCGTCAACCATAGGTGATATGGCGGATGGTGTATTTCAAATCGGTAGTGATGACTCATACACAGCAGTCAAAGGTATGCCAATGGGGACAGTTTTTGAACTATCCACATTATGCTTCCTGGAAGCTGTCGTTGCACATCTTATCTGGGAAAAAGGTATTCCAGAAGAAGAGATGAGATTCAGACACGCCAACATGGAATAAAAAAAGAAAAAACGAGTGGCTTAAAGTCACTCGTTTAGTCTTGTCAGAAAAGGTAATAATTCAGGTGACAACAGGTATAACTCGGCAACGAGAGAGCCCAAGTCAAATTATTAGCCTACAACGAATTCAGAATAATCATATTTAGGAGAAGTACTACATGTCTTCACGTCGTAATTTAGCGAACGCAATCCGTGCATTAACCATGGATGCAGTACAAAAAGCAAAATCAGGTCATCCAGGCGCACCAATGGGGATGGCAGACATTGCAGAAGTACTGTGGAATGACCATATGAAACACAACCCGACCAGTCCAGAATGGGCTGATCGTGACCGTTTCGTCTTGTCGAATGGACATGGGTCGATGTTAATCTACTCACTACTACATCTGACAGGTTACGACCTGCCAATGGAGCAGTTATCATCCTTCCGTCAACTGCACTCAGCCTGTGCAGGACATCCTGAATATGGTTATGCACCAGGCATCGAAACGACTACTGGACCGCTAGGTCAAGGAATCACAAACGGTGTCGGATTTGCTATGGCAGAAAAGCTAATGGCAGACCAATTTAACAAACCAGGCCATAACATCGTAGACCACAATACATACGTATTTTTGGGTGACGGTTGTTTAATGGAAGGTATTTCACATGAAGCATGCTCACTGGCAGGCACATGGGGCTTAGGAAATCTGATCGCATTCTGGGATGACAACAACATCTCAATTGACGGCCACATCGACGGCTGGTACACAGACGACACAGTGAAACGTTTTGAAGCGTACGGCTGGCACGTTGTATCTGTAGACGGACACGATGCAGATGCTATCAACGCAGCGATTGCAGAATCAAAAGCAGTAAAAGACAAGCCATCAATGATCTGTTGTAAAACAATCATCGGCTTTGGCTCACCAAACAAAAGTGGTAGCCATGACTGTCACGGCGCAGCATTAGGTGACGAAGAAGTTGCATTGGTTCGTAAAGAACTAAACTGGCCACATGCCCCATTTGAAATTCCTGAAGATGTTTATGCAGGATGGGATGCAAAAGCAAAAGGTGCATCAGCAGAAGCAGAGTGGAACACACGTTTCGACGCTTATGCAGCAGCATACCCAGCAGAAGCAGCAGAATTCAAACGTCGTATGGCGGGTGATTTACCAGCAAACTGGAATGAAGCAGCCGATGCCTTAGTTGCTCAAACAAACGCAGCAGGCGAAAGTCTTGCAAGTCGTCAATCATCACAAAAATGTATTGCAGGTCTAGCACCTACACTACCAGAATTTTTGGGTGGATCAGCTGACTTAACAGGCTCAAACCTAACAAGTTGTGCAGACTTCAAACACGTCAGCGGAAAAGAAATGGGTAACTACATTTCATACGGCGTACGTGAATTTGGAATGTATGCAATCATGAATGGCATGGCACTACACGGTGGATTAATTCCATTCGGTGGAACATTCCACATGTTCTCTGATTACGCAAAAAGTGCGCTACGTATGGCAGCACTGATGAAAATCAGAACAATTGCAGTATTGACCCATGACTCAATCGGACAAGGTGAAGATGGACCGACACACCAACCCATTGAAAATACTTCAGCGATGCGTCTAATTCCAAATATGGATGTATGGCGTCCAGCAGATACAACAGAAACATCTGTTGCATGGACAGAAGCGGTAGGAAGATTAGATGGACCAACAAGCTTGGTATTAAGTCGTCAGGGTCTGCCATTCATAAGTCGTACAGATGATCAAATTGCCGTAATTAAAAAAGGTGCTTATGTGGTCTCTGAAGCGGAAGGTACAGCAAAAGCGATTATCATCGCCACTGGATCAGAAGTTGATCTAGCGCTAAAAGCGCAAGCAGAGCTAGCTTCAGCAGGAACACCGGTCAGGGTTGTATCAATGCCATCAACGAATGTTTTTGATCGTCAGGATCAAGCATACAAAGATAGCATCTTAACACCGGGTTTGGTGCGTGTAGCAGTAGAAGCGGGTGTAACAGGCTTCTGGCATAAGTATGTTGGTCTTGAAGGTGCTGTAGTAGGTATCGACACTTTTGGTGAATCAGCACCAGGTGGCGTGGTCATGAAGCACTTTGGCTTTACTGTTGAAAATGTAGTTAAGAATGTTAATGACGTTCTGTAAGTAAACAGGCTATGATCACTGCTGGATATTTGTCTTGTGCAAATATTCAGCAGTGATAATTAGTAGTAGGCTGTTTCTTGTAAATAATATTCTATTTATAGTGTGTTATTTACAAGGATCAATCTGATTCCGATAATAATAAATAGTGGGAGTAATTTGATGAATGGTTTATTAGCGGCATTGCCGTTCTTCTCTGATAAACGCTCAGAGTCAATACCTCGGGAGGAGGTGAAAGTGGCTTCTGATGGTTCTGGCGGATTAACAGGCGTTGCCAAATATGTTCATAATATGCCAGTTGTTAGTGGTGTTGATAAGTATTTAGGCCGACAAGAAGTTAAAACTGTTGTATATAAAGGACCTACTGGTGTAGATAAATATTTGGATGGTCGACCTCAGAAAACAGGGGTGGAGAAATATTTGAAGGCGAATGAAGGTAATGTCGCTACTGGTGTTTCTAAGTATGTAAGGAACCAGGAGGAGACTGAGGTGAGTGGAGTGGCTAAATATGTCGCTTCTCAGTTGGTATCGTCAAAACAAGAGTCAGTAGCAAAGAGTGGTGTGGATAAATACCTTCGTAAGCACTCAGTGAATGAAAAGGTAGAAGTTGTTGTCAGTAGTGTTGAAAAATACATGGCAAAACAAGCTCCTTCAGAAGTTGCTAGTAGTGTTGAAAAGTATATTGCTAAAAAGGTTAGGGCATCAAGAGTGCGTTTTGATGTGACAGGTGTGGAAAAATATCAATTAGAGCAAGACATTATTGCGAGAAAAAAAATGGCTGCTGTTATTGTTGAAAAATATCTGGAAGAGCAAGCTATTGCCGTCAAAGAAAAAGCGCTGGCTGATGCTGAAGCCGCAGAAATAGCAGCAAGAGAGGCAAGGTTGGTTGCTAGCTTGGTTGAGCTTGATGGTGACGATGATAGTGAATTAAGTGCTGTTGAAAAATACCTTAAAAAACAGGCTGTTTTGGCAGAAACTAAACCAGCTATAACAGGTGTGGATAAATATTTGGCTGCTAAACTTGTTGAAGCAAGCAAGAGCCCAGTGGTTTCAGGTGTTGAAAAGTACCTGGTTAATCAATCTATTGCGGCTAAATCGGCTTCGTCAATTAGTGGTGTAGAAAAGTATCTGCAAAAACAAGCAATTGCTGCGAAATCAGCGCCTGTTGTTAGTGGGGTTGCAAAATATGTATCTAAGAAGACTGTTGCAGATAAGTACAAGCCAGAAATAAGTGGTGTGGCGAAATATATTGCTGGTGTTAGGGCTGCAATGGATGCCGCTGCAAGCGTTGTTGAAAAATGTCTGGAGGGAGAGTTTATTCCAGCGGGACAAGATGCTGGGGAGTCTGGTGTCGATAGATATCTGGATGACAAAGAACTTTTGGCTAGAGAGTCTAAACCATCCGGTGTTGCTCAGTATCTAGATAATCGTGTGGAAGTGATAAAAGAAGTGCACGTTTCTACCGGTGTGGATATGTATTTGGAAGA
>ENA-OSET01005219-OSET01005219.1-sediment-metagenome-genome-assembly--contig:-NODE-5219-length-11079-cov-6.784494_pt1 | contig 11079 bp, 7 predicted proteins | sample MGYA00237882_ERZ534229 | MGnify/ENA primary metagenome ERZ534229 (study PRJEB26408, sample SAMN06266212) | sediment metagenome | isolation source: Hudson Canyon methane seep mesocosm | place: USA:Hudson...
TTGTTGGGGAGGGTTGGGTGGGGAGAATATTAGAAAGGTTTGTTTGTGGTTTTTAGGGTTTAAAGATTATGGATGAAAAGAGGGTGTTTTAAGTTCCCCTCATCCCTGCCTAATCATGTCGAGCTATCCATGCTCGCCACCCTGCGGGTAAATGCAAACCCGATCCTGTCGGGTTTGTCCCGCTGGAGAAGGGGGTTATGTCGTTTATTGTGAATTTTGTCTTTTTGGATAAGTACAAAAACATAAACATAACAATAGTTTCATAAAGTAGCCCTCCCTTGCTGGGGAGGGTTGGGTGGGGAGAATATCAATAAGATTTGTTTGTAGTTTTGATATTGTGAGTTTAGGTGTAATGGATTTAATGCAGAAATTTAAAAAATAAATATAGCAACACATTCATAAATTAACTCTATCTAATGAAGGTAGAGCCTGAGGAAAATCTAAATATGCATAAACAGTTTAATGACAATATTTAACTACACCGCCAGAGATCGTAGCGGGCAACAGCTGAGTGATGTGGTGGAAAGCGCCTCACGTGATGCTGCGATTATGAAATTGCGTGGTGATGGTTTATTAGTGCTACAAATTAATGAACTGAAACAAAAAACTGATGAAAAAAACTACAGTCTTAATCCTTTAGATTATCGTTCTATACGTTCGCAAGATATTGAAAATGCTTTTCACCAAATTGCGGTGATGTTGCGTAGTGGGGTGAGTTTATTAGCTGCGGTTGAGCTGACGCGTAAATATGCGCGTATTGGTACGCGAAAAGTTTGGGCGAAGATTGCTGAGCGTATTCAGCAGGGTGGCGCTTTTACGGATGCATTAAAAGAGCAAGGTATGTTTTCTAACTTAACCGTGCAATTAGTGGCCGTGGGAGAGCAAACCGGTAACTTGAGTACGGTGATGAATCAAGCGGCTAAGGAAATGGCTTCTACGCGGCGTTTAAAAAAACAAATTACCTCAGCTTTGAAATACCCCGCGTTTACCTTGGTATTTGCGATTGGTTTAGTGGTTTTTATGCTGACTAGTATTGTTCCTGAGATTAAGAAATTATTAAAAATCATGGGGAAACCCATGCCGCCGATTACTCAGGCTTTAATCGATGTCTCTGATTGGTTTGTACAAAATACAGTGTATATGGCTGTTGGAGCTACAGTTTTTACGGTTATTTTTATTGTTCTCTACCAGTGGCCGCCAGCGCGTTGGTGGATTGATCGTTTTGCTTTGCGTGTTCCTTTAATTGGACATGTTTTACGCTTATCGGGAACCGTGCTTTTTTGTCGTGCGATGGGTTTGCTGTTGAGTAGTGGCGTATTAATTGTGGATGCTTTAAAAACTATGGAAGTGTTACATGGTAATAAATTTATGGCTAGCCATGTGGCCTTTGCGCATAGTCGTGTTTTACAAGGATCTTCTCTTGCTGACCCTTTAGTGGAAAAATCACGCTATATGGATTTGGTTTTACAGATGATTCGGGTGGGTGAGAATTCAGGAACTTTGGATGATATTTTGCTAGAAATGACAGAGTATCATGAGGAATTATTAGAGCAAGCGATTGCTAAATTGACAGGGATGATTGCACCCTTAATGACTGTTTTTGTTGGCGGTCTTGTGGGTTTTGTTTATGCTGCATTTTTAGTGGCGATGTTTTCAGCAGCAGGCGGGAGCCCTTCATGAGGTGGTTGTTTTTTATTTTTTTTGGTTTTTGTTCTCAGGTTTTTGCTGACCATGAACAAAAGCCTGCTCCGGGTAATCAGGTTTATACCCAGAACAGTAGTTTGACGGTAAAAAACCTTAATAAGGCCGTTGAGGTGTTACGTGACCCAACCGCTATGAGTGGTAATTTCAGGCAGGCTTTGCGTGGTTTACCTGATAGCTCGGTAGATCAAAAGGGTTCCGGTACGGCTAAAACTGCAGAATTAGGGCTACCTGATATTGAACTGGTGGGTAAAGTGTTCAGTGAAAATAATCCGCCTTCTGTGGTTTTTAAGTCCAATGATAAATATTATCACTTTGAAGAGGGAGATCAGATTTCCAGGGTGATTAACCATCAAGTGGTTACTTTTCATGTTAAAGAAATAAGTAAACATACAGTCCGTGTTTTAGTTATGCCTTTTAATAAATCATTAATTTTTAATTAAGCTATGCGGTCTATGTCGAGTTTACGTTCAGTATTATTAGTATTGTGTTTGGTTATTTCGTGTTCTGCTTGGTCGGCTAAAAAAGTAAGTAATACGATTTCTGAGTTAGATTTTCAAGATATTACGGTTGGTGATGCGTTAAGGATTTTATCTAAGCAGTCTAAGCTTAATTTTGTCTCCTCGAAGGCGGCGGCAGAAATACAGATGACCATGTTTTTGCGTGATATTGAGCCGATGGATGTTTTAGACGCGATGGCAAAAACTTATAACCTTTGGTATCAGGAGGATAAACGTTCAAAGGTTATTCGAATCTATACGGTCAGAGAATTTCGCTTAGGTAAAGTAGATTACCGTAATGAGAAAACAGAAGTTTTCACCTTTAAGCACCAGCGAACTTCATTAGATTTTGCGTATATGGTGCGTGATTTATTTGGCTATGATCGTGTTCAATTTAGCCGAGGTGCAGATGAAGATGATGTAACCGATGATTTAAATGATCGCATGGAGCGTTTTGATATTATTGCGCGAAATACTTTTAATCAAAGTGGCTCGGGTGGTGAAAGCGGTTTTGGTATCAGCAACTCTGGCGGCAGTAGTTCTGGTGGTGATAGTAACAGTAGTGGAAATAATAACCAAAATAGTAATAGCCGTAACGGAAGTAACGGAAGTAATGGAAGTAACAATAGTCGAAGCGGTCAAAATAGTCAGATGACTCTTAGGCGTGGACAAGCCTTAAACCTTACAGACATGTTACCTGAAAGTGAAGCTCAAGCGATGTTATCAGGAAAATTTAGTGGCTCTACGGGGGCATTAAATGAACTGATTGAACATATCTCACCGATTTATGTCACCTTAATTCGTCGGCAAAATCGAGTGTTGATTCGTACTCGGGATAAAGATGCGGTGAAAGATATTCATGCGATTTATAAAAAGCTGAATATTGATATGGCAACTTTATTATTAGAAGTGAAGGTGTTAGAGCTTTCTTTAAATGATGGCTTTGAATCGAGCTTTGATTTTTCAGTAAAATCGGGTGATTTTCAGGTGACTAAGGGTAATGAAAATTTTGTTAATTCAGCGACTAATGTCAGTGATTTAGTGAGGGCGGGTTTAGGCGATCCATCTATGGTCGCTGCGGTTGTCAGTAAGAATTTTGATGCACGTTTAACGTTGATGGAGAAAGAGGGGCGTATTACAGCCTTAGCAACGCCGATGTTAACCACCAGTAATCAAGAAGTCAGTCGAATTTTTATTGGGGAAGAGCGCCCCATTACTACGAGTATCAGTGTGACCTGTCCACAGATTGCACAACAGCAAGGCACGATAGGCACGCCGACCAACCAAAGTGTTTGTATCCAGTCTCCAGATACAGAGGTTCGGCCCATAGGTAAAACATTATTATTAACACCTAACATTAGTCAGAATGGAACGGTCGACATTAGGATTTTAGTTGAGGATTCAACGGTATGTACAGGGTGTGGAAGTATTCCTGCGCCTAATACATCAGGCGAATTAGTTAATTACGAAGTCGATACCATTAATACACAAACCTTTTCCGGGGATATTATTGCTAAAAACGGCCAAATGATCGCGGTAGGTGGTTTGATTAGTGAAAGGTCTGAAGATTTAGAGAAGAAAGTCCCGATCTTAGGTGATATTCCGTATTTAGGTTTTTTCTTTTCTGATATAGAAAAAGTCAGAAGGCGAACTGAGATGGTGATTTTGATTCGTCCTTATGTGATGAATAATAATCATGGTGCGAGTGATGTAAATAAAACATGGTTGGATGAGAACAGTGTTCATCCAAGTGCGGATAAATTAAATACCTTAGGCATTTATAAAAACTCAGAGCATTTAGATAGAGGTTTTGAAGTGCAGCCTAATTATAAAATTTATAAAGGCCAAGATAGCTTTGATGATTTTCATGAAAAAGGCGCAGGTGCAAAAGCTGAGTTAGTGCCTAAAGGTGAACGACAAGCTATTTATATGGATCTCACTCAATATGCCGCACAGTCAGTCAGGCTACCAAAAGATAAATGGGCATTAGATGCGGGTATTATTGATATCCCGTTAAGGGGAGTCAATCAGAAGGTGAGCTTGTTGACTGATAACCAATTGTTAGTCAAGCCAGTAGCAAGTTGGCGTAAAGCAGGAATTTATGTCACTGCGTTAAAGGTATCTAATAAAAGTAATAAAACAGTCCCGGTTAATTATCAATCGCTTAATGGTTCGTGGTTAGCTTCAACAGTAGAAAAAGATAAATTATCAAAAAATGAAAGTACTTATTTATATGTGATTTCAGCCAATAGTTTTGAGCAATCATTGTTGAAGAGGTAATGCAGTTGATTGTAGCCCTCTCTTGTTGGAGAGGGTTGGGTGAGGAGTTTTAAAATGGTTTCTTTTTTCTTTAGTTTTTAGGCTTTACTTTTAAGCCGGCACAATAATGAAGCCGTCAGGCGTAGGTTCGAATTTATTCGTACCGTAAACACCTTACTGCTTAAGAGGTACGAATAAATTCGAACCTACAGAGTTTCTGATATTGTTCCGCCTTAAGTGGGTAGCCAGTTTTTAAAGCTCTTAGATTAAAAAAATATCTGAAGAAGAGAAATGTTTAATTCCCCTCATCCCAGCCTTCTCCCTTTGGAGAAGGAGCAAGTACCCCGTAGCCCGTATGGAACAAAAGTGAAATACGGGGTTTCAACGCACTGGTTCCCCGTATTGCGCAAGCTCCATACGGGCTACGATTTGATGAATAAAATGATGGGTTTCGCAAAAAGACGCTCTACCCATCCTACGCAATTTATTGAAAATAATTACCCTCAGGGGAATGTTTGAGTAGATACCTATAGCTCCAAAGAAGGAAGGCAAGGGTGAGATTAGAATGACATATTTTGGACAATTAATATTAGCGCTAAGGACCAGTATGAACAATGACAAATGTAGGATGGGTAGAGCGCAGTTTGCGAAACCCATCAACCATTTACCCTCGCTTTATCAGTTAACGGTACTGGCTGTTTTTATAGTTCCGGCTGCCGTTAATTTAGCGTATGCAGAAGCACCCGAGCTAAAAATGCATGTGTTTGATACATCAGCACCTAAAGCAGCCGTGCCTAATAATGATCAAGGCTTAAATATGATCATTTTTGATGAAAGTTCAAAACAAACAGCGGCTCCTGTGCCTGTAAAAGAAAAGACACAAGCAGTTAAAGCAAGCTCCAAACCTAAACCCGCTGAAAATTTTGATTACTGGTCAGCTTCATTGAGTACGGGTTATCAAAACGATAGTCTCGCTTGGAAAACTTCATCACCCGCTATTAATGAACAATGGCAGTCAGTTGATTTATGGAATATACATGCTGATTTCGGTTTTCATTTACCTATTGGGTTAGTGCTCAAAGCGCAGGCTACTTATGGCTTTGCTTTTGATGGAGATTTGCAGCGTAACTCTGACTTTGAAGTGGCTGCTAATGAGTCTCTAACCTCTGATTATGCAATGGAATTTTCTGGAGCCGTCGGCTATGAGTTTTTGTTAGGGAATAAGTACGACCATGCAGTGTGGGGTGTTCTTACGCCATTAGTCGGTTATGAGTACCAAAAGCAAAGATATACGACTGCCAATAATACCTATGCCTCTACATGGGAAGGCCCGTGGATTGGAATGGATATGACTTTAGGGTTATTTGAAGTTCATGAATTATTTGCAAATTGGGGTGTGCATTGGGCGGATTACGAGGCGGATGGTGATAGGCCTCTATACACTTTAAATCATAACGCAAAAGGTAATGGTTATAAGGCGGATGTCGGTTATCGTTTTCGGCCTAGTCAGGCATGGGCATTCAGTTTAGCTTTTAAATATCAACACTGGGGTACCAGCGCAGGGACAGAATCATTAACTTTACAGTCGGGTAATATACAAGAATCGGTATTGAGCTCAGTTGTACGTGAGTCTTTCGGTGTATTGGCTGGGGTCAACGTTAGCTTTTAAGTGTCTTCCAAGCAAAGCATTGTCGATAAATTATTTATTAAAAAATTATTAAAATGAAATTAAAACTCATCATTCTTTCTTTATTATCGGTTAGTTTATCTGCATGTTTTTCAAGTGGCGAAGAACCAGCCAGCCCAGCAGAATCACTTGAACCAAAAAGCTCTAATTTAAGTTCAGGTTTACAACAGATCAGCCTTGATGGTGCTGTCTATGCTGACTATAAAAATACTCTCAAAATGATTGGTGATGATAGAGTGATGCTAACGGTAAGCGCTGATCCTGCTGAAGTTTCTGCATTAATTGAACAGCTTAAAGCATTGGGAATGACTCATGTTGCTCAATATAAACACCTTATTTCAGGAGTTTTTCCGGTTGCTAAATTAAGCCAGATAAAAGATATTTCTGGGGTGAGCTGGGTTAATAGTAACCGAGCAACTTCATACTCTGTGGGTTTTGCTGAAAATAAAGGCGAAACGGGAATGTATGCTGATGTTATTAAAAAGCAAGAAAATTTAGATGGGGCAAGCATAAGCATCGGTGTGTTATCGGATAGTTATAATTGCGTGGGAGGCGCAGAGGAGGACATTGCTACGGGTGATTTACCAAGCGATGTTAATGTTATTAAAGAGTACTCCTTTTGTGCAGAAGATCCTCGACCTGATGAAGGTCGAGCGATGATGCAGCTTATTCATGATATTGCTCCCGCAGCAAAATTAATGTTTTATACCGCTTGGGAAAGTCCCGCTGATTTTGCTCAAGGGATTATTGGTCTAGCGGATAATGGGGCAGATATTATTGTTGATGATATTGGGTATTTGACCATGCCAATGTTTCAAGAAGGTCCGATTGCACAGGCGGTTAATGAAGTGACTGCTCGTGGCGTTACTTATTTTTCAGCGGCAGGAAATTCATCGAGACGCTCTTACGAGAGGGATAGCTTTTTCTCAGAGGCGCGTGAAAAAGCACATGATTTTGGTAAAGCGGCAGGGCGGGAGTCTGACTTGTACCAAAAAATAATTATTCCTAAAGACTCTACGATTAGTATTGCTTTTCAGTGGGCAAGTCCTTATGAAGTTGCTAATAGTAAGGTTGGAGCAAGTTCTGATTTAGATATCTACCTATACAGTGCAGATAAAAATAATTATGTCGCAAGTAGTACGGATAGCAATATAGGGCATGATCCCGTTGAATTTTTGTCGTATACAACAGCAGAGAGTAGTGAAAGCGATACATTTTATTTGCATGTTAGACACATGGCAGGTGACCAACCTAAAAAACTAAAATATGTTTTATTTGGCCCTGGATTGATGGAGTCTGAAAGGCCTGAGAAGCTTTATATTCAAGAGTCGGTAGAAGGTTTCGTCGTTCGCCATACTAAAAATGATGAACTAATGGCAGAAGGCCAAGCGGTTATCGTTATTAAAGACCCAGAAGATAAATTCACTATTAAGGATTTAGCGAATTTTACGATTGAAAAAAACCTGGAAGGGAAATTTTTTATCACTGTCTATGAACAAGAGGTTCCACTAAAAGATATTTGGTTTATACCTTCTGGTTTTAGTCCTGTGATATTAGCTAGCGGAGAATTGGTTCTTGTTGCTGAAGATTCTGAAAATACTAATGCCTTTATAGCTGACTATAGAACTGAAAGTGGTACCGTATTTGGGCATTCTAATGCTTCAGGCGCTATTTCAGTCGGTGCAATGTCTTATCAACAAGCACCATTTTTTGCTAATAGCTTATTAATTGAAAGTTTTTCATCGGCAGGTGGAACACCCATTTTGTATGACTCGGAAGGGGAGTTATTAGAAAAACCTGAATACCACCCAAACCCTGCATTCATCGCACTTGATGATATAGACACCACCTTTTTCCCCGCTATCTCAGAAGAGCTAGATAGTGATGGGAATGAACTTCCTAATTTTAAAGGAACATCAGCAGCAGCACCTAATGCCGCGGCTATGGCGGCGCTGTTATTACAAAAGTACCCTTACCTTAGCCCAGGAAAAGTTAAGCAAGCCATGATGCAAGGCACAATTGATTTAAGGGACCCGGCTAATGTGAGCGATAATTCTAAATTAGACTTTAACCCCTGTGCTACAGGTACAGTGTTTGATTGGGGAACGGGGTGTGGATTATTGCAAGCAGACAAAATGCTAGCTGCAGTTGCAAGCCTACCTATCGATGTTGATTTTGGTGATTTTAATAGCAGTAGTTGTATTGATGAGACCGATAAAGCTCGATTATTTGCAGCATTTCGTTTGAACCTAACGGATTCTATTTATGACTTAAATGAAGATGGAAAGTTAGATGAAAGTGATTTAGCGGTAATGGATAATTTGTTGTTATCCAATGCGGCTTGTTCTTAATCTAATCAAATAGCATCGGTCTCATGATAAATGACACATAAGGAGTAGTGGCAATGAATGATAGATATAAAAAAGCAGTTGGTTTTACCTTGGTCGAGCTATTAGTCGTCATGCTAATTTTAGTGGCTTTAGCTTCGGTAACACTTGATTTCACCAAAGACTTTGCCTTTCAAGGGCGCTATGAAGTGACTAAAGATCGTTATGAAAAAATTAGGCGCGCGATTATAGGACGGCCTGATGTGTTGATTAATGGACAGCCGGATATAAGTGGGTTTGTGGCGGATATGGGGCGGTTGCCGAGGAATATTCATGAGCTAATAGAGGAAGATTATTGTTTGACTAATAGGGCAGTGATAGTCAAATCAACTTGTGAAGCGTTACCTGGGCCAGGTGTTTGGGTGGATCAAACTGCATGGAGTGCCCCTACTTCTACAACATTAGGTTTTGGGTGGAATGGCCCCTATTTAACAGTTACTAGTGATCCAAGTGCAGCGAATTCTATTCCAGATGGTTGGGGCCGGAATGCCACAGGCGCTACCGATCATGATTATGGGTGGGCTTTTTGTTTAGGTGATGATATTTCTACTTCCACAGATCCTGATACGTGTAATACAACTGTTTTATTAAATCAGCAGCTAGTATTTAAAAGCTATGGAAAAGATGGCTTGGATGATTTTCAATCATCTCCTGCTGATGCGTATGATACTGATTATCCTACGCCAATCTCTAAAAATATTGATGCTGATGTAGCTTTAGAAGGTGTGACTGTTGATTTTATTGAAAATAACAAATGGACAGTGGACTTAACTCCTGGCTTAACTGTCAGAGTAAATAGTCCTTCTATTGGGGATCAGTGTGATTCAGCCCTTTTAACGACATTACTTAATAATGATATGGTCACATGTGAGGTGGCAGGTGGAACTTGGGGAGGGGTATGTTCTGACATTACATTTTTAAATCGGCACTTATGTGTATTAAATGGGCATACGTGGACAGCGAATAATACATGTAGTTCAGCATCTATTCCAAATACAAAATTAGGGTGTGAAGCTTTAAATAGTAATTGGGCGTTTAAGGCTAGAAATGTTTTGTTAAGAGTTAGTTATCGAAAGGTCAATGCAGGTACTGGAGCAACAGAGGTTATTAATAATGATTCGACAAATTCTTTATTATCTCTAAATGGAGCAGAGCAAAGTCAGAACTTCATTTCTTTTACAGATTCAAAAATTCCAATAGGAGAAGTGATTATTCAGTTGATTGATACTACAACAAATAAATTATTTTCAAATATTTGTATGAGTAACAATGCAACACCTTTAGCAGACTGTGGGACTGTTGGTGGTGAGTTTAGTGATGGGATGTGTTTCGAATCAACAACAGCAACTTGTACAACTGGGAATGACGCGGTGATAGTTTATCCTGAAAAGCGTCCTCTTAGGTTAAGTTTATTTCCAAATTCAACTTTACCCATAATTAATTGGTAGTACCGTAGCCCGTATGGAGGAACGTAATACGGGATAATGCGAACATCAATCCCCGTATTACGCAGGCTCCATACGGGCTACGGGTGTTGTGTTTTTATGGGGCATGGGCGTGATGGGTATTCTGCATGCGACGGTTGATGGAATGGAATACGGGATAATGCGAACATCAAATCCCCGTATTGCGCAGGCTCCATACGGGCTACGGGTGTTGTGTTTTTATGGGGTATGGGCGTGATGGGTATTCTGTGTACGGCGGTTGATGGAATGGAATACGGGGTAATGCGAACATCAAATCCCCGTATTGCGCAGGCTCCATACGGGGGACGGGTATTGTGTTTTATGAGGTATAAAAATGGTGAATTATCGGCGTGTATTTATTCCGGGAGGGACTTATTTTTTTACGGTCACTCTTAAAAATCGCCGGTCTGATTATTTGGTGAAATACATAAATGAATTACGTGAGGCTTTTGCATACGTTAAAAATGAGCAACCCTTTGAAATAATCGCGATTGTTATTTTGCCTGAACATTTGCATTGTTTGTTAAAGCTACCTGATGGGGATGATGATTACGCAAAACGCTGGCAGCGGATAAAAAACCGTTTTACGCGATCTTTAAAAAATGCTGGGGTAGGGCTTAATAAAAATAATCGAGGGGAATATGATTTATGGCAATCACGTTATTGGGAACACGCTGTTCGTGATGAAAGGGATTTGTTGAGGCATATTGACTATATTCATTTTAATCCGGTTAAACATGGTTGGGTGGATGCGGTCATAAACTGGCCTTTTTCATCGTTTCATAGATATGTAAAAGAAGGCGAGCTGGAAAGTAATTGGGGTTTAGAGGTGAGTAATCCAGATTTCAATTATGGAGAATAAATAGGTTTTGTAGCCCGTATGGAGGAGTGGTGTACGGGGTAATGCGAACCGCAAATATCTGGTATTCCGCACGTTCCATGCGGGCTACGAATGTTTTAAGTAGGAATAAAAAGGAAGAATATATCTATGTCTAAATCAAGAATAACTTTTGGAGTGCTGTTGGTGTTGTTATTAGTGGCAGCTAATGCGTGGCAATATTGGCTGAAACCTGCACCGA
>ENA-OSET01005220-OSET01005220.1-sediment-metagenome-genome-assembly--contig:-NODE-5220-length-11077-cov-3.068000_pt1 | contig 11077 bp, 9 predicted proteins | sample MGYA00237882_ERZ534229 | MGnify/ENA primary metagenome ERZ534229 (study PRJEB26408, sample SAMN06266212) | sediment metagenome | isolation source: Hudson Canyon methane seep mesocosm | place: USA:Hudson...
CTGCTTTCCCTGTAATAAGAAGAGCTCCTTGAGTCATGTTCTCAATAGCTGAAATAGCTTGTTCAACTTCAACGTTACCTTGGAATTTAGATTTTAGATCTTTCATTTAATGACTTTTTAAGGGTGAAATAATTACAAGATTATTATATGATTTAATCATTAATTAATATAGATTCATGGATCATATTATCATCATATGACAATTGATAGAAGGATTTCATTCTTCCTTTATCTTCATATACTTTCCTATACTCTGAACCAAGACAAACTCCTTTTGAAATCGTTATTTTTTTTGAATCGTTATTTTTAATATCATTCAATACATCTTGTATTTGATTATAATGATCGGCATCCGAGATTTCGACATTAGAAGATGAATGATTAACTTTTATTTTATTTTCTATAGCAATTGAATTTAGTATTTTATCAAAATAATCAGAATATAATGTTGAATTATTAAATAACTCTACCCCCATTAGTTCCCCATTAATATAATATGCTAATCCGTTTGCCTTATCATTTGCTTTAAAAGCACTACTTGTTTGTTCAATTTCAGCAATATTATTATCATATATCATGAAATAATCTTCGGACGCAGAATTAACTTTACAGTCAGTTAAATTATGTTCAACAACATTCCAAACTTCTTGTTGATTTGCCTTAAAATCATTTAAATTATTAGAAATAGAATTACTCTTGATTTTTTTATCATATATATCAAAACTTTTTTGCATTCGGATTTGTTTTTGAGCAATATGATTTGATGTTTTGAAGCTTGAACAAGATCCATTCTCATAATTATTCGATTTATAGTGCCATCTACCTCTTTCTACACAACTAACTGGAATAGTAACCTTGCTCATAGGGCCTATTAAGATTGACGTGTTTGCAACTCTATTCTGTTTAGCACCTTTTAACAAGTCACCATCTAAAACCAGTATGTGATGAAGTGATATATTTGTAAGAATAACTTCATTGACCGTTTCATTATCTTCAATTTCTTTCACCTCAACACATTTCATTTTAATTGCTTCATGAAAACTTAAAACATTCATGTTTTGAGAATTTTTTAATTGTAACTGAACGACTGATAAATTGTCCTTTTTTTGAATATCAATGATCTCTGTCGAATCTAAACTAAATACTGTTTGGTTTTTCATTTGTTTTAATTTTTAAGTTGATTTGAATAATTTAAAACCCATTTCTTGTAATTATCTGTCACATCATTAGAGTATTGTGAAATGAATTTTTTTGGATTTGAAAATCTGTTTATATTAAATTCTAATTTTGAAATACACTTACATTCATCACTAGAATTAATTTCAAAAAAATGGTCTCCAGAAGAATTATAAAACAAACCAGAAAAATTTATTTCAGATCTGTAATAATTAAAAAGATCTAAATATTCAACTTTGAATAATATTGATGACTTATTCTCGTCTATACTTCCTCTAACCCACAATTGTTTTCCCATAAGAAATACAGAAGCTAAATCACCCTCAGAATTAATGATAGGGGTGAGTTTTTTAAATGATATGTCTATTCTATCCATTACGAGTTAAACTTTTTAATTGGGAATACGGCGTATACTAATATGAATAATAGAAAAGGCCACATAAGATCATATATAGGGAATACCTGAAGAAATGCTAAAAATGATTCTGCTTTGTAATCCAATTCCAATAAAGTATCAGATATCATTGCAGATATCAGTATTATAGCAACCCCCCAAACAAATACATAAACGGTTGTTTTAAATAAATTCATCATAGTGTTTGATTAAGTAAATGATTGTTACTATTTTTAATCTTCACCACAAATAGAATAGTTTGGTGGGAAACTTATTTTCATAGATTAATCTCTCCTGAAATGGATTTAAACATATTACTCTCTTTTTTATTTGTCTTGAATGCATTTGCATTCGGACAAAATAATTTAGAATTACCTCCTCTTTCTTTCGATGAGACTATAAATAGAGATTTCTATCAACTAGAGTACAATGAAGAACATGAGCAAGCAAACTGGGTTTATTACAGATTAGATATAAGTATTCTTCAAGGGGAGGCAAAAAGAAAAGATAATTTTAAGGAAGACTCACTTATCACCTCATTTTCTGCAAGCTTAAACGATTACAAGGGATCAGGTTATGATAGAGGTCATTTGTGTCCGGCAGGATCAATGAAGATTAATCAAAAAGCAATGGATCAAACGTTCTTTATGTCAAATATATCTCCTCAAAAACCCGGGTTCAATAGAGGAATATGGAAGCAACTAGAGCAATTAATTAGGGACTGGGTATATGAGTATAAAGAAATTCATGTCGTTACCGGACCAATGTTAATAGGTGAGATGAATGGCACAATTGGAGAAAATAATGTCTCAGTACCTAATTTTTTTTACAAAGTAATATACACACCAGATAATGGAGGTAAAATGATAGGTTTTATTCTTGAAAATCAAGCATCAAATAGTGCTTTAGAATGTAATGCTTATACTGTAGCGAAAATTCAAAGTCTTACTAATATTGATTTTTTTTATGAACTAGATAATATTTATGAAAATAAGTTAGAATCAAAAATTGGAAATTTCAATTTTAAAGCTGTTAGTAAAAAGATTGATAAAACAAAAGTGCATAAAACACAGCAAACAAAAATATACCCAAAAGACAACTCATTTCAATGCAGAGGTATTGCTAAAACTACAGGTGTAAGGTGCCTAAAAACGACAAGAAGAAACAACCAACTGTGTTACTTTCATCAAAATCAATAATAAATTTTATTCATTTTTTTAATCCTATCAGACATTCTAGCCCTTAATGTTTCAGGGGAAATTACTTTAATGTTTTCTCCGTAAGATAATAATATCTGTTCTAGCTCTCTTGTAATAATTATATTATACTCAAATAAATTTCCTTTATTTTTTTGTTTAAAGTGAATTGGCTTTGAAAGAAAATAAGGAACTAAGCTATCTGATAATTCAATTTTAACATTTTCTTTTTCGAAATTATCAAAATCTACTGATATGCCTATTGTATCTTGTAATACTTGATTAATATCAACCTTTGCATTATGATATTCATCATGAGGATATTGCTTATCAATAGAGGATATTCTATCGACGGCGAAATTGTTGATCAAATTTAACCTATTGAAATATGGATTATCTATGTTTTCAGAAAACACTTCCTCTAAATATGCAATCAAAAACCATCTTTTATTAAACTCAACAAGCTTATATGGGTGTATTTTTAAACAGACATCTGCAGCAAATTTAAATGGTTTGTAATAAACTCTTAAGGGAAGTTTATTAGCAATCGCTTGTATGATCTTTGGGATATAAATCTCTACTAAAGTTCCTGATTCAACATTAAATAATTCTTTAACATCTAACTGTAGATTATTAGGCGTAGTTTTACCATGAATATTTATTCCTTGTGCCTCTAGTAATTCTTCAATACCATCTATAACAGTTCCAAATACATTTTCAATTCCTGAGACTTGTCTAACAAACTCAATAAATGGAACCAATGAGTTTGAGATATTTTCAGAAAGCTTGTTTGGGAAAATTGTAAAATTAGGATCAATATATTTAAATTCTTTTTCTTTGGATATTTGACGCTCTTCAATAACATCATAATATCCATCTGAATTCATCTCAAATTCATTTAATAGATCTTGAGGCCAACATTTACCTTCTTTAATTGATTTAATATAGTTTTGAATTGATTTTTTAGTCGGTGGATCAATATTTAATTGATTTTTTATTTTTTTCGAGATTTCATCATAAGAAGACCATTGAGTTTGAAATAATGAATCTAAAATCTCTAATCTAATTTGTTTATCTCTTCTGGGCATTTTGACAGGAAAATAAGTTTCGCACTAAACTACTCTATTTGTAAATGGAAATTAATAACTAAAGGTAAAGAACTTGAAAGTTAAAGAAAATATATCAAAAAAAATCAAAGCGCAAGATTCAAAGATGCTTTCTAGAATCAGAAGGGCAGAAAATTTAACACTACAAAAACAAGTTAATTTATTATCCAGCACTTTCGTTAACAAAAAAAAATACACTCGTAAAAAAAAACATAAATAATGATCCTTTTAAATTATATAAAAAGCGCTTTTAAATTAAACCCAAGAGATAGAATTGTTTGTTTTTTAATCAAAGAAGGGTTTTCTCAAAATAAATTCAACACTGTTTTTGAAAAAAAATTAGTCGATAAGGAAATTAGAATATCAATCTTTATCCAAGAAATAGTGTTTTCATCAACAAGTGGTCGTGACTACACTCTTAATAACATGCCCAAATTATATACCTTCATAAAACACTATAAATATATTTCGTAGATTTAAAATCTTAAATGAAAAGAAATGAAAAAAATATATCTCATCCTATCATTCGTAATTGCCATTTTGGTATTAAATGCTTGTTTTGTAGAAGACTCTTGCTCAAAACATATCAACATAATCAATGTTATGTTAAAGGATGGCGAATTCTCGAAATCAGAATATAGTTCATTTATAAAAATGGCTCAAGATAAGAGCTTTTTGGAGTGTATTGGAATGGATCCTTTAATTTCATTAGAGGATGTAGATTCTGAATTTGAAGAATTTTTAAAATTGAAGTACCACTCAAACCCAAACTTTATGGGTGAACTAAAATTATCATACTTGGAAGACAATTTAGCTCCTCCGAATTTTAAAATCTATATAGAAAATGGAGCTAGTATGGATGGCTATATTAGAGGAAGAACAGATTTTGAGTCAGTATTAATGGATTTGGTTGTTCAAATAGATAATAATTACTCTGAAAACAAACCAGATCTTTTTTATATAAGTCCAAATCCAAAACCAATTGGAACTAAGATTAACGACTTTGTAAATTATATCTCAGAACTTGAACCTATTGATTGGAGAATTTTCGGACGGTCATCTGAAACAAAAGTCAATAACTTAATTGAAAATGTAGTTAGAGATATAGACGAAAATGAAGTAGCTATTTTAATAAGCGACTATATATATTCTGTAAATGGAATAGATACAGAGGGGTTGTTAAATTCAGAAAAATATAAACTTAAAAATCAATTTTGGAAAACTTTATCAAAATCTGATTTATCTACATTAATATTGAAATTCAGTTCAAATTTTAATGGAAACTATTATGATAGAAATGATAGTCCTACCAAAATTAACGACAAAAGACCATATTATATTTGGGTTTTTGGCAATAAAAATTACTTAACTGATTTTGAAGATAAAATTGACCTTACTGATATGGTAGGTTTTCAAAAGAAATATAATATTAATAAAATTGAAAGCAATCAAAGCCCTTACTTAGGACTATTATTACCATCTTCAAGTAATTATAAAATTTCAAAGAGATCAAAAAATGGAATTATTCCTAATCCTACTAAATACTCGTCAGAGAATCCATTTGAATTCCATGTGATTCTTAAAATAGACGACATGAATATTGATAATAATTACTTGATGAATGAGAATAACTATATGATAAATGAAGGTAAATATTTTAAAGTGAAAGACATTAGTGAATTTTCTATGGTGTCCCCAATAATAGATGATTTTAATTTTAAAAAATTTAGAGACTACAACCCTACTCATATTATGACTATAACATCTGAATATGACATATACCCTCAGATTTTAAAAATTAAATTACTAGACAATGTACCTGAATGGATAGCAGAATCGTCGACTCTTGATGATAGAAATATTGAGAACAACGCTAACAAAACTTTTGGTTTTAAGTTCCTGGTAAATGGAATTAAAGAGGCGTATCAAAAAACTAGTGATGAAGAAAATATTTTCTCATTTGATATAGAAATTTTAAATCAATAATATGAACGACATACTATATTTCATACTTACAATGGGAGAGATTGGAAATAGTCAATATAATATGACTCTTTATCAAAATTCTCAATTACTTTTCAGTATTTTTTGGATGATGTTACTTACACCTTTCTTATTTATGGTTGCATATTATTATTGGCCATTAGGAAGATCTTCTTTTTTTGCCAAAAACTCATGGTATTTCATTGTTATTTTTTGCTCAATCATAACTGTTTATTTTACAACATATAATACTATTGATTTATTCATGTACGAAATTGGTTTTAATGATACATTTCACATCTCTAGCTATAAAACATCGGCAATAATTTCCACCTTTTATTCAACGGTATTTTCTATGATAATTACATTTATTTTCAAAAAACTAAAAGTTGGCATCACAAATTACATCATACCTAATTTTAAATCATCAAAATAAATGAATAGGCTATTTTTATTCTGCATAGGTGGAACTGGATCAAGAGTTCTTAAAAATTTAATTATGCTATTATCAAGTGGAGCGAAAATTAATGCTAAAGAAATTGTTCCAATAATAATAGATCCTGATTCAGGTAATGGAGATTTAAATAGAACCATCAAAATAATAAAAGAATATAAAGAACTTTATCAATACTCTAGTAATGATGGTTTTTTCAGTACAAAGATCACTTTGATGAACGAACTAGACGGAGAATTAGATGAAAATAGCATCAAATTAGAAATTGAAAACACAAATAATATGAGTTTTCAAAATTTCATTGGATTTAATCGAGTCTCAAATTCAAATAAAGAATTTTTAAAAATGTTGTTCTCTGAAGAGAATTTAGATGCTGATATGAATGTTGGATTTAAGGGAAATCCGAATATAGGAAGTGTAGTTCTTAATCAATTAAGTTCATCAAGCGTATATAAGGCATTTATTAATCACTTTGAAGAAGATGATAATATATTTATTATTAGCTCAATTTTTGGAGGCACAGGAGCTGCTGGCTTTCCATTACTTCTTAAAAATATTAGAACAAATCAAGACAATAATCATCTTTCAAATACTAAAATTGGATCACTTACTGTTCTTCCCTACTTTAAAGTAAGCGAGGATCAAAATAGCGCAATCAGTTCGAATGGCTGGATATCCAAAAGTAAAGCTGCCCTGAACTATTATTATAGTGCTATTGGCCAAGATCAATTAGACTCAATATTCTATATAGGTGAGAGACACTGTGCAACAGAAAAAAACTCTGATGGCGCAGCTTCTCAAAAAAATAAAGCACATTTTGTAGAATTTGCAGGTTCTATGGCTGTATTTAAATTTTGTGATTCTCCGGGTGATCAACAATGCTATGAGTATGGGATTAATGAAGATAGTGAGGAAATTCTGTTTAAGCATTTATATGCGAATAGTTCATCGTTAATTAAAAATACTCTCACAAAACTTATGCTATTTAAAACGTATTACCCTAATCTCAAGGACGATATAGCGAAAAACAAATTACCTTATGTAAGTAAAATAGATGTTAATAAATTAAATGATTCATCCCTAGAAAGTTTCTTTAGCCATTTTGGCGAATGGCTTGATGAATTAGCAAAAAACAAACCAGCATTTATACCGTTTAAATTAGATGCTATAGATGCTAAAGAATTTAATTTAGATATTATAAATGGTGAGCAATACAAGAAGGGTATTTTCAAATTTTTCTCAACAGACACATCAAAATTTCAAGATCATTTGAATAAAAGCTTCAAGTCCCAAGGAAATGAAAGTGACATGAAACTTTTATTCAATTTATTCAATGTAAACCTTATTAATTAGAACATCATGAGTAAAGTTTTTAGATTACATAGTGATGGAGGTGCAATTTCTGACTGGGGAAGCACACAACCGTATAGTCCAGGAATAATAAATAGCATTTCAGATCCTAATGAAGAAAATGATAATATAAATATCACGTCAATTCCATCTCCATATGCAAGAATTGAATTATATAAAAATGCGTTTGAAAAAGTTATAAGTGGAGACCTTTTAGGAAATTCTACATACCATAAACTTGTTTCACAGTCATTAGATGTTTTTCAACTTTTCTTTAACATAAATCAGATTACAAACGTTTCTGGGGTTACTATATCAAATTGGAGTTTTGACACTGACTTTAATGAATTAAATAATGATCAGCAGTCAAATAAACTATTATTTGACACACTAAAAATGTACTTTCAAGCTGATGAAAAATCACATAATCTAAACAAAGTAAAGAATCTATTCTTTTTAAAAATGAACGAAATATTAGTTGGATCTACAGCTCCTAATATAATGTTCATGGCAAGTCCTGATATTGAAAAATACCGAACTCAAATCGGAAATATTAACTTACAAGAAAATCATACGCTATTTTCTGAAACACACTTACCATTATACAAACGTCAATATCACTTTATTAAGTATTTTATTGATTTTTTCAATAATAAAAGAGCTCAAATACTATTTCCACTATCTTATCAATATCTTCAAAAAAACATAAATCATTTACAAGAACATGACAATGGTTTATTTCTAAGAATTAATGGGTTAGATATAGATGGTAATTTAGAACCTATCAATGACCCGGCTGGAAATAGCCCTATCCCTGTTACTATTGGAGGGATTGAATTAAAAAAAATTAATCAACAAGGAATTACTTCCTCTGACTTCTTTATTTTATCAAATAAAAACCCTGACAATACTATTATTGTACCAAGTGAGCATAATGGTCAACATCCGGAGACTGGAATTAGATTAAATTTCTTCAACAATATGCGTTGGGTACCTCATAATAATGGTCTAGATCTTGATTACAGTGAAAACTATATAAATAGAGTTCTGCCGGGACTTCCAAATAGACATCCATGGCTTAGCAAAAATGATTTTTTTGAGGATAACCTAATTGAATTACCTTATTCTGCTGATAAAGATAACTTTAGTGTTTTGACGATTAAATCTAGGTCTTTTCTCTGCCCAATAAAGCCAATTTATTATAAATTTTTTGATCAAAATGAGCTTAATGATGCATTAGAAATACTTGAAACAGGTAATAATATTACAGTTTCAATTAACATTCCTACAACTGCTGCTGGAAAGATTAAATTATCTAAACAATATGCTCCAACAACAAATGAAACAAATATAAATGGATTAAAAGCAAAGGTACTTTCTAAAAATATATCAGTTGGACTTCAAAATAAATATCAGTTTGATGAAAATGTAAATAAACACAAAACTGTAGCCTACTTTGATGCAATAGAAAGCAACTTAATAGGCTTAAAAGAAATAAATTACTACAATGCAAATGGGCAAAAAATTCATCGAGAACAAGTTATATTAGATGAGGAAAAGAAGTTTGAAAAAACACATGCAAGAAATATAACAAGCCTTGAAATTATTACACATACGGTAACAAAATTTTCTTTTATTGAGCTTCACTTTGGAGAATTTTCATCCTATCTATTTCCAAAATTAACTGATTACATAAATGGGCATAATGGATTTGAAATAGCTATTGATTTTGGAACATCAAACTCATATATCGCAATCAAAAACCTTAACAATGACAAAATTGAAGAATTAACTATCGATAACAATAATCCCCTTACAATTTTCACACATAAAGACTTTCATAAGTCAGCAGATATTAATTTTAAAAATTTACCAAAAGTCATTAATAAAATTTTTATGCCAATAAATATTTCTGATAATTATAGAGATATTAATGGAATACCCTCAAGTAAATTACCATTCAAATCAGAGTTGCTTGAAAAGGATAATCTTAATTGGAATCAAGATGAATTTATTTCCGGAGGAGACGTTGCAATTAATTATTCAAATGACGAAAAATATACTAATGATGTAATTCCATACTTTACAGAATATCATAATGTAGCTTCGAATTTTAAATGGTTCTCAGGAAGCAATAAAATAGGGAAAAAACAAGTCGAGATTTATTTAGATCATTTATTCATTTTCATCAAACATTATTTAATGACTAATAATGCTGATTTAAGTAAAGTAAAAATCATTTACACATATCCTTTGAGTATGTCTAAGGGAAAGTTAACTCAGCTTAAAAATATTTTTGCAGATAAAGTGTATTCTTTTTTTAATATTAATGAGCCTTACGATTCTATTAAAGGTATATCGGAATCAATTTCCCCATATTATTTCTATGAAAAAAATAATCTCATAGGCCACTATGACAGACCAATATATAATATTGATATAGGTGGAGGTACAGTTGATATAATTACCTATCAAGGAAATATGATTAAAAATCAACAATCCATTCGTTTTGGAGCTAATGAATTGTTTAACTACCTAGATATGCCGACTAATAACAACCTAGAAAATTTTGGGATTCTTAGTTGGGCTCAAGATGAGATAGGTTCTAAATTACCTGATTGGCCTTCAAATGGACTAAAAGCAATTGAATATCTTTTGGAACAAGAAGATGGGAAATTTGAAAATGCTATGAAAGATCCAGATCAACCTTTCAAATTTTATTTTTTAGTCTATTTCTCCGCTATCTTTTATTATATTTTAAAGTTTAATAAGTTATCAAAATTTGAAGATATAGAATCAATAACTTTTAGTGGATCTGGATCAAAAATTTTAAACTTCTTGGACAACACTCATAACTACTCAACTACTAAACAATATTTCAACTCTTTAGCTAAACAGTTTAATCAAAAACAGCCATTAACTAATTTGAAAATTCATTCGTCTCCAAAAGTAATTACTGCTAAAGGTGCATTATGTGTCCCATTTGAATATGCAATTGAAATTACTGAGAATAATGATAAATTTTGGTTAGGAAATGAAAATGACGAATTGGTTTCCTTATCTGAAAACAGAGAATCGAATGAATATGTGTTTGATGATAAATATAAAAAGATCGAGCAATATGAAACTTATAGCAAAGAGTTATGTAATCTATTTGCCCTAATCTTCAAAGTGTTAGATAATGAAGAATATCAAGATTTATTCTACATTAAAAATTTAGATGAGATCAAAGATATATTTATGACGCTCCAACCTAGTTTGACAAATTTTTATGCACAGGGTGTAAATCATCAACGAAAACATTTGATGGATGATCAAGAAAAAAACATTGATGAAACTTTATTTTTTAGTGGATTCCAAAGCATATTTAAAGAGCTTGCTATAAAATTATATGAAATTAAAGATCTTAATACTGATG
>ENA-OSET01005223-OSET01005223.1-sediment-metagenome-genome-assembly--contig:-NODE-5223-length-11072-cov-3.269031_pt1 | contig 11072 bp, 7 predicted proteins | sample MGYA00237882_ERZ534229 | MGnify/ENA primary metagenome ERZ534229 (study PRJEB26408, sample SAMN06266212) | sediment metagenome | isolation source: Hudson Canyon methane seep mesocosm | place: USA:Hudson...
TTATTACCAGAACCTATCTGTCAGTTCTTACTAAGTCAGTGGCAAAATGTACTTCGCTGCACTTTGTTAATGCCTGGAGAAAACCAGTGGGAGAAAGTTGAAGCACTCACGCGTCGCTTTGTTTTAATTTTTTCAGCCATGCCAACACAAAAACGAGATTCGCTATTTGGAATGGCCGAAGGTTTAGTTGATGAAATGGCAGAGCTTGCGAATAATTTAGGTATAGATATTGCCAATGACTATTGGGAGTCAATACAAAAACAGCTCATCACGGTGCTTCAGGGAAGTGAAGTAGAAGGCACTCCTTTGTGTGTAGAAGAAGCCTCAATTAACTTTAATGCTGATATGGCGCTTTCTAATACTGAGCTGGAGAAAGTTCTTAATCAATGGTTTTTTATAAAGCCCTTGGATAAATCAAATGGTGAAGTTAACCGTTTAAAGTTCTCACAATACTTTTCTGATTCAAGAGAAATACTTTGGATGAATCATGCGGGTATGAAATCTATGATTATGCCCTTTGAGGTTTTCAAACAGCGCACTTTAACCGGTGATATAATACCCATACCCCCTTGCTATCAATTGAGTCAGGTTTTTAAAGAAACCTTAAAAGGACTCAGTAAAGTAGCTAAAGCTCAAAATGATGCCAGGGAAAGAGCACGTGCTAAAGCGCAGGCAGAAGCTGAAGCATTAAAAGCGGCTAAAGAAAAAGCCTTAGAAGAGATTCGTTTAAAGAAGTTAGAAACTGCTAAACTTCTAAAAGAGCAACGTTTGAAGCAGGCTGAGAAAACAAGATTAATACGTGAGCAGGCCGCGTTAAAAATTGCATCCGAGTTAAGTCTGGGTGCCTGGATCTCTATCGTAAGTAATGAAAATATTGTTAGTGATGAAAGTAAGAAAAATAAAAAATATAAACTGGTGGTAAAAATTAATGCAACTAATAAGTTTATTTTTGTAGATAAAATGGGCTTGAAGAAAATAGAGATTAAAACCTTGGAGCTTGTTAATCGCATGGTAAAAGGTGAGATTAAGGTATTGAATGACGGAGTGGTTTTTGATGACACGTTAACAAGAGTTATTGGGGCTATTAGAGTTGGAAAGTAAAAGGGGGAATATGGAAACGTTTGATATAAATACTCTGATAAATGATGAGGAGCGGCGTGAAGAGACTCGACTTAACCGGTCGGCCATTTTATATGTTGAGACCGTTTCCTCTGCACCAGATAGTAATGATGGGCCCATTGTTGTCGCATGTAAAACTGTGGACTTCTCTGCTAATGGAATTCAGGTTGAGATGAACGAGGAGCTTACGGCAGGAGCTATTCACCAAATGGCTTTAGATTTGCCTAGTAGTAAAGAGCGCTTTCAGCTGACGGGTGAGGTACGCTGGGTAAGACCATTATCTGTGGATGAAACTACAGATAATGCATCAGAAAATGCGTATGTTGCGGGTATTATGTTATTTGATTCGGAAGGAACTGAGATTATTGATTGGAAGCTTGCAATAGCCAACTGGCTAAATGACTAGCTTTAAACTGAGGTATGCAAGAGAGTGAAGCTGAGATCAAAATTTTTATTATCAATTTTACCTATGATAATTTTGCCTCTTTTGGTGGTTGGCTCTCTTTCATTGATTTATTTGAAAGGAATTAGTCAGCGCTTAACCATTGTACAACTAGAATCTTCGTTACAACAGCTCGCTAGTGATACGGTGTCTCGTTTAAATAATGCATCATCTAATGCCTCTGTTTTATCTGCAAGTGAAATGTTTGAAACTCATCTTAGTCATGACCCTGCCGCTATTGACGAATTAGCTATAACTGAAAAACTAGAAGCCATAGCGAAAGGTTTTCCTGACTATGCTGAAATCGCTGTTTTTAGCCAGCAAGGGGCATTAATAACCTCTGTCAGCGAAGTGTTTGATGGTGCGGGGCATCAGCAAAAAGTTATTAAGCATATGATTGATGCGAGGCTTGACCATCACGAAGCTGTTTGGATGCCTGAGCCGGACGGGGCTATTTATTACTTAGTTGCTCATGCTGTAAAGAGAAAGCATAAGAATGATCAGTTTATAAAAAACAGAGTAGATACGGTAGGTTTTTTATTTATCAGTGTTGGAATGGGGTTTCTTAACGAATTAATGAGTGAAGGCGTAGAAAAACAGGGTATTGAATATTTCTTAACTGATAAAGATGGCGCTATTTTATTTTCGCCGAGTACAAGCTTGATGGCTAGCGAGTATATGGAGGTGGATGAAAACGTATCACAAAAATTACCCCAGCAACTGCAACAAGTCATACTCTCCAGGTCAAGTGCTATTAACCAATATGATGCGGACTCAGAGTCTTTTTATGGAGGATATAAGCGCTTAACTCAAAACTTATACTTATTAGGGATCATTACAATACAAGATTTAAATAAAGCATCAGACTCAATGAAGCAGTATGTGTTTTGGTTTGTTATTTTTGTGTTTTTAAGTACTGCGGCATTACTCAATGCTCAAATTAATATACTGCTAGTTAACCCAATTAATATGCTACGCAGGTTGGTTATCCGGTTTAAGAAGGGGGAATATGAGCAAGATATCAGTATGCTGGGTTCAGATGAGCTCACCTTGTTAGCGAGTGACTTTCAGGAATTGAGTCATGGTTTAGCTAAAAGCTCTGAGACAGTAAAAAATCTGGCTTATTATGATGCATTAACTGGTTTACCTAATCGTATTACATTTAACGTTAATTTAAAGAAGGCCTTGAAGCACTGCGAGCGCGGCAGTGCAGTAATGGGGTTGTTATTTATAGATTTAGATAATTTCAAGTATGTGAATGATGTACATGGTCATCAGGTGGGTGATGAATTACTTCAGGAGACGGCTGTGCGTCTCGAAAGCTGCTTGAGAAGTGTAGATATTGTTTCAAGAAAAGTTGAATCAGGCTCTGAATGGAGTAATGACTTAGTGGTTCGTTTAGGTGGTGATGAATTCACGATAATTCTGACTGATATAGAGCAGGCGCATCAAGCATCAATGGTGGCTCAACGTATTGTTGAAATGCTATCGCAGCCATTTGAGTTAGCGGGTACTGAAATTAATATAGGTGCGAGTATTGGTATTGCCATGTACCCGGTTGATGGTACTTCAGCTGACAGTTTGATTAAAAGTGCTGACTTAGCCATGTATGAAGCAAAGCAAAGGGGGCGTAATAATTATCAGTTTTTCACCAAGGCCTTAAATGAAGCAGTAGCAATGCGTCTTGAGATTGAGTCGTCTTTACGTACAGCAATAAAAAATGAAGAGTTTTTCTTGAATTACCAGCCTAAAATCAGGTTGAAGGATGGTGAGGTCGTAGGCGTGGAGGCACTCCTTCGATGGCATCACCCTGTTAAAGGCGTTTTACTTCCTGCTAATTTTATAACCGTTGCCGAAGACACAGGGCTGATTATAGATATTGGTAGAATTGTATTGCAACTGGCCTGCACTCAGCTCAGACGCTGGCATGATGAGGGGTTTGGGTATTTAAAAATTGCTATTAATTTATCTGCTTTGCAGTTAATGCATGGTTCTGTTGTTGATGATATTAACGATGCTCTTAAAGCGCATCAGGTTAGTCCTGAAAATTTAGAGGTCGAAATTACAGAAAGTGTATTGATGGCGGATGAAAGAAATTGCGTTGAGATTCTTAAGCAGTTTAAAGCATTGGGCGTTGATGTCGCATTAGATGACTTTGGAACAGGTTATTCTTCATTGGCTTATATAAGAAAGTTCCCCATTGATATCATTAAAATAGATCGGTCCTTCATTATTGATATTGAAGAAAATGAGGAGTCTCGTGCCATCATTATTGCCATTCTGGGTCTGGCTAAGGCGCTTTCGCTTAAAGTTGTTATCGAGGGAGTTGAAACTTTTGATCAGCTAGACACAGTAAGTCATATGTCGTGTGATTATGTTCAAGGTTTTTACTTTTCAAAGCCTGTTCAGGCAAACGAAATAGTGTTCAGTTTTGCTATGCCTTCCAGCGGAGGGCATAGCTAACTAATACATAGTAGTTATTAGACTAGTTTGAAACACCTTCCAGGGTTCTTTCCATCGCACCGGTTTCACTAAATGCTTTTTCCCCAGAAGTAGTTTTAGGAGCAACTACTTTTTCTCCATTAAAGAATTTAATAGCATCTACAACAGTCAAGGCAGGAATTTCTTCCATGGGTACGTGACCTACTCCAGGGTAGACTACTATTTGGCTATCTCTAATGTCATCTTTCCATCGCTGGCTTAACTCAACCGGAGTCCAATTATCGAGCTCTCCCCACATAAGTAAGGTAGGCGCTTTGATTCTGCTAAAAGGTAAGGGGGTTTCTTGCGTACTGCGTTCTTTAAGAATTTCCATTGTTTTTATATAAGCAGAACGGGCACCAGCACGCTGAGCTATTTGTACGTACCGATCCATGTGTCGTCTTTCTATGCGCTGATGATCGCCATACATCTGCTTAACATTCATTGTGATAATTACTGGGGGTTGAAAAACTTTACCAATACTTGATATGACCGGAGTGGTGGATAAGTCCATAACCCAAGGCATATCTTGAGGGTAGGCTATAGGGTCAATTAAAATAAGGTAATCAATACGCTCAGGGTAACTTGATGCATATTGTGCGGCAACGTAACCCCCCAAATCATTTCCAACGAGCGAGAAGTTTTCTAGCTCGATTTCATGTATAAACTTAGCAAAGGTATTTAACAGGTATTCTTCAGTAAAATCATCGAGTGATTCAGGTGCGCCTGTTAGACCAAAGCCAGGTAGATCAAGGCTGACAACATGGTAGGACTTACTAAGTTCAAGAACCCAATCATCCCATGTTTGAAGTGATGACATTACACCGTGCAATAGCACGATAGTAGGGCCTTCACCTAGTTCTTGGTAGTGTATTTCGAGCCCGTTAACGGTTGCCCATTTAGAATACTCATTGGTGTAACGCTCTTTTAAATCTTCAAGAGGAATATCTGCCATGCCTAAAGAATTAACAAATGATGGGCTGGCCTTCATTGCGGAGCCCATACTAGAGCAACCGCTAACGGTAATAATTAATAATATCGAAAGAAAAAAATGGGTATAAAGTCGTTGCACAGAATTCACCTGGTTTAACTCGCAGCTGGTTTTCAGTAATAAAAAAGCCTTAATGTTCCTTATATCAAGGCTTCTTGAACGATAACTTTTTTTACATAACGTTACAGTGACGTAGTCGAAAGTTAATAAAAAAGGTTAATTGAATTAATCTTCAAGCGCGCCCATAGCTGTAATGCTAAACCCAGCATCTACGTGAAGTATTTCGCCTGTTACCCCACTTGCCAGATCAGAGCAAAGAAATGCAGCTGTATTTCCCACTTCTTGAGTGGTTATATTACGACGAAGCGGGGTTCTTTTTTCGGTTTCTGCAAGCATCTTACGAAAGCTTTTAATACCGGATGCTGCCAGAGTGCGAATAGGCCCTGCTGAAATTGCATTAACCCTGGTTCCTTCAGGCCCCAGGCTATTGGCCATGTATCTTACGTTGGCTTCAAGGCTCGCTTTGGCTAAGCCCATTACATTGTAATTAGGTAGTGTTTTCTCAGCACCTAAATAGCTTAGGGTTAGTAATGAGCCGTTACGGCCTTTCATTAATTCTCTTCCGCCCTTTGCTAGGGCAATGAAGCTATAAGAGCTTATGTCATGAGCAATTTTGAAGCCTTCGCGGGTGGTAACATCAACGAAATTGCCATCTAACTGATCTGCAGGTGCAAAGCCGACAGAGTGTACAATGATATCTATACCATCCCACTTTTCTGAGATGGAAGTGAACAGGTCTTCAATTTGTTGATCATCACTTACATCACAAGGGTAAACCATATCGGTATTCCACTCTTCAGCAAAGCCATCAACACGTTTTTTTAATTTATCACCTTGATAAGTAAGCGCTAATTCAGCACCTTGTTCATGAAGTGCGCGAGCAATACCTGTAGCGATAGATAACTTGCTGGCAATGCCGACGACCAATGCTTTTTTTCCGGTTAAGAATCCCATTGTTTAATCCTTTTTAATTAGTCGCATAGTAAAACGAAGCATCAATTAGCGAGCGAGTGTATTCTTTTTCAGGTGAATTGAATATATGTTCACAATCGCCATATTCTATGACCTCACCTTGCTTCATAACAAGCACCCTATGGCTCAAGGCCTTTACTACGGCAAGATCATGACTGATAAATAAATAACTTATTTTATACTTTTTCTGAATATTTCTTAGAAGATCGACAACCTGTGACTGCACTGTTCGGTCTAGTGCTGATGTAGGTTCATCAAGAATAATAAGTTCAGGTTGAAGTACTAAGGCTCTGGCAATGGCAATACGTTGACGTTGGCCACCTGAAAATTCGTGAGGGTATCTATGACGTGTTTCGGGGTCTAGATCTACGTCTTTAAGTGCCTGTATTACTTTTAACTCTCTTTTTTCAATATTTTTTATATCTTTTGGGTTGCCCTCTTCATGAATAACCAGGCCTTCTTCAATAATCTGCTGAATAGACATTCTGGGGCTAAGGCTTCCATAAGGGTCTTGAAAAACAATCTGTATTTGTCTTCTGAGTGGACGAAACTGTTGTTGATTATAGTTGTGAATTTTCTGTTGCTTAAAAACAATGTCACCGTGGCTTCTTAATAGCTTTACAAGAGATAAACCCAGAGTGGTTTTACCGCTGCCGCTTTCTCCCACTATACCCAGGGTTTCGCCTTGCTTTACAGAAATTGAGATATTATTGGCTGCTTTAAAATACGATGTGGTTTTACCAAAGAAATTCTTTTTAATAGGGAACCAGATATTAAGGTCTTTTGTTTCCAGTAAGGTCTGAGCATCATTTGGAACGGGCGCAGGTGACCCTTCTGGGTCTGCATCAATCAAACTTTGTGTGTAACTTTCTTTGGGTGAATTAAATAGCGCTTCAGTGGCTTGCTGCTCAATGATTTTTCCATGATGCATAACAACCACTTCGTCTGCATATTGCTTAACAATATTTAAATCGTGAGTGATCAGCAATATAGCCATTCCCATTTTCGCCTGAAGTGACTTTAAAAGCTCCAGAACCTGTTTTTGGACGGTTACATCAAGCGCTGTGGTAGGTTCGTCTGCAATTAATAGTTCAGGCTCATTAGCTAAGGCCATTGCGATCATTACACGCTGCTTCTGGCCACCCGACAGCTCATGAGGGTAGGCTGATAAGCGAGTTTCAGGGGCTGGAATGCCAACCAGTGTTAGTAGCTCAATAACACGTTCACGTGCTTTTTTACCACTCAAGCCTTTGTGTAACAGCAGGGTTTCACTGACTTGCTTCTCAATGGTGTGTAGCGGGTTAAATGAGGTCATTGGCTCTTGAAAAATCATGCTGATTTTATCACCACGGATCGAGCGCATGGATTTTTCATTTAGTTGTAATAAGTCTTGCCCTGAAAATAAAATTTCACCGCTTGGGTGAGAGGCTTTAGGGTAGGGTAGTAGCTTTAATATCGATAGGGCGCTTACTGATTTTCCTGAACCACTTTCGCCAACAATAGCCAGTGTTTTTCCATTTGTAATATCAAATGAAATACCCTTTACCGCCTCAACGGTTGCATCACCCTGTGTAAACGTTACGCGTAAATCTTTGATTGAAATAAGTGGTTTATTCATTCTTCTTTTACGCCTTTTTTGGATCAAATGCGTCTCGTACTGCTTCACCGATAAACACTAGCAGTGTAAGCATTAGAGATAATACAAGAAATGCGGAGATACCCAACCAAGGGGCGTGCAGGTTGGCTTTTCCTTGTGCAATTAATTCACCTAAGGAAGGGGAACCCAAAGGCATACCAAAGCCAAGAAAGTCTAACGAGGTTAAACCACCAATAGCGCCTGTTAAGATGAATGGCATAAAGGTTAAGGTCGCTACCATGGCGTTAGGTAGCATATGTTTGAACATAATTCCCCTGTTATTGAGACCTAAAGCTCTTGCGGCTCTAACATATTCAAAATTACGGGCACGAAGAAACTCGGCACGAACAACATCGACCAGCCCCATCCAGCTAAATAGCAGCATAATGCCGAGTAGCCACCAAAAGCTAGGCTGTACAAAGCTAGATAAAATTATGAGGAGGTAAAGAACAGGTAGGCCTGACCAAATTTCAATAATTCTTTGCCCTACAAGATCAATTTTGCCGCCATAGAAGCCTTGAACTGCGCCTACCACAACACCGATGACAGTACTAAAAAAGGTTAGTGTCAGGGCAAATAAAATTGAAATTCTAAAACCGTAAATTAGCCGTGCTACTACATCTCGGCCCTGGTCATCTGTTCCCAGCCAATTTTCAAGTGAGGGTGGCGCAGGCGCGGGCACTGGCAGGTCATAGTTTATTGTTCTGTAGCTATACTTGATCATCGGCCAGATCATCCAGCCTTTACTGTTAATCAGGTCTTGAATATAGCTGTCACGGTAGTCCGCTTCTGTTTCAAAATCGCCTTCAAAATCTGTTTCTGTATAGGTGTTAATGATAGGAAGGTAAACAGAATTATCGTAATAAATGAGTAAGGGTTTATCGTTTGATATAAATTCTGCGAATAGAGTAAAGATAAAGATAAATGAAAAAATCCAAAGCGACCAATAGCCGCGACGGTTGGATTTGAAGTTTTCAAGCCTACGTTGATTTATTGGATTCATCATTTATCCCTCACGGCTTTCGAAGTCGATTCGAGGGTCTACCAGTACGTAGGTAATGTCGCTCAATAATTTGAGGATTAGTCCCATCAAAGTGAAAATATATAAGGTACCGAACATTACAGGGTAGTCTCTATTTAAGGCCGACTCGAAGCCAAGCAAACCAAGTCCATCCAAAGAAAAGATAACCTCTATCAAAAGTGAACCTGAGAAAAATAGAGCCATTAACAAACCCGGCATACCCGCAATAACAATTAGCATTGCATTTCTGAATACGTGACCATAAAGAATTTTATTCTCTTCAAGCCCCTTTGCTCTAGCTGTTATAACGTATTGCTTGCGTATTTCATCAAGAAAGGAATTTTTTGTGAGCAAGGCGAGTGTTGCAAAACCTCCAATCACATTCGCTGTTATAGGTAGAACGAGGTGCCAGAAATAATCAATAATTTGGTCAAACAGTGATAGTTCATCAAAATTATTTGAAACCAGACCCCGAAGGGGAAACCAGTCAAGATAGGTTCCGCCAGCAAATAAAACGATAAGAAGTACGGCAAAAAGGAAACCAGGAATAGCATAGCCAACAACGATAAGACTACTGGTCCATACATCAAACTTAGAGCCATCATGAATGGCCTTTTTAATACCCATAGGGATGGATATTAAATAAATTAGCAGTGTTGACCACAGTCCTATTGAAATTGAAACGGGCATTTTTTCTACAACTAGGTCAACAACTGACTGGTCTCTGAAAAAGCTATCGCCAAAATCAAAGTAAAGATAACTCTTAACCATTAACCAAAAACGCTCGTGAGCTGGCTTATCAAAGCCGTAAAGCTTTTCAATTTCTTTTATCAGTTCAGGATCTAAACCTTGAGCGCCTCTGTAAGATGAGTCGTTACCGCCTGAAGAAGATACCTCAACAGATACACTGCTTCCCATTCTATTTTGTACACTAGAGTCTAAGCCTTGTAACTTAGCGAGGGTTTGCTCCACCGGACCACCTGGGGCAGCCTGAATAATAAGGAAATTTAAAAGCATGATTCCAAACAAAGTTGGAATCATTAACAATAAACGACGAAAAATATAAACCGACATAAAATGAGCCTGTTAACAACACGGATAAACCCGATTACTACTTCTGTTGAAGCCACCAAGTATCAAAATCTACCCCTGACTTTGGGAATACCTCTGGGTGCTGGAGTTTTTTCCAGTAAGAAACACGTTGTTTTGGTAAATGCCATTGTGGAATAACGTAATGATTCCAGAGTAAAACTCTATCAAGCACTTTGGTTCGTGTGATCAAAGACTCACGATCAGGGGCTGCGATAACCATATCAACTAACTGATCAATAACCGGGTCTGAAACGCCGATGTAATTACGTGTACCAGGTATATTGGTGTTTGATGAATACCAATAATCTCTTTGCTCGTTACCGGGGGAGTTTGATTGCGATAGCGTCATAATAAACATATCGTAATCATAGTTTCTGATACGGCCAATATATTGGTTGGTATCAACCAGGCGGATCTGAACGTTAACACCCAACTTTTCAAGGTTCTTTGTGAAAGGGTGAATAATCCTTTCGAAACTCTTTTGGTATAATAAAATTTCAAACTTAAAGGGTTTGAGGGTTTTGCTATTAACTAATTGCTTATCTTTAATGACCCATCCAGCTTCTTTTAAAAGTTTTATCGCTTTTCGTAGGTTGTTTCTTACGTTTCCTGAGCCGTCTGTAGAAGGCGCTTTATATTCTTTTGTAAATACATTGTCAGGAACCTGACCTTTAAATTTATTCAATATTGCCAATTCTTGTTCACTTGGTAGACCACTGGATGCCAGCTCAGAGTTTTCAAAATAGCTATTGGTTCTTTTGTATTGGCCGAAAAAGAGTTGTTTGTTTGTCCATTCAAAATCGAAAGCATAGGCCAGTGCTTCACGCACTTTAGGGTCTTTAAATATGTCTTTTCGGGTATTAAAAATATAGCCTTGCATTCCCACGGGTAACTCGTGAGCCACTTCTTCTTTTAAAATAAGCCCGTTATCAAATTTTTTGCCTTTATAGGCTGTTGCCCAGTCTTTAGCCGTGTTTTCAATTCTAAAATCGTACTCACCAGCTTTAAACGCTTCAAGAGCAATTGTTTGATCACCATAGTACTCATAGATGATTTCGTTAAAGTTAAATTGCCCCTTGTTTACGGGGAGGTCTTTTGCCCAGTAATTATCGACGCGTTCGTAGGTGATGGAACGACCTGTGTTGAAAGATTTAATTCTATAAGGTCCGCTTCCAACCGGAATATCAAGTGTTGACTTAGAAAAGTCGCGGTTATCCCAGTAGTGCTTAGGGAGTACCGGTAGCTGACCGAGAATTAA